>Ga0134121_10000117_pt1 | contig 91231 bp, 79 predicted proteins | sample KB301_FD_96463 | JGI IMG/M metagenome (GOLD analysis project Ga0134121, IMG submission 96463) | Terrestrial soil microbial communities without Nitrogen fertilizer from Kellogg Biological Station, Michigan, USA - KB3-0-1 | ecosystem: Environmental > Terrestrial > Soil > Unclassified ...
CCGCGATCCGCTGCTCCAGGTCCGGACGGGCGGGGAGCTCGCGCTTGCCGCTGCACAGCAGGGCGAAGTACCGCGAGATCATCTCGGAGCAGGCCGGCACGCCACCGTTGAACGGACGGGTCCAGCCGATCAGGGCCAGGCGAGGTCCGATGTCCGGGTGGAACGCGTGCTTGAACAGCCCGCGCACGTCTTTGACCTCTAGCCCGCCGAGCCACTCCGCCGGAATCGAGCTTTCCTCGTAGCCGGTGCAGCACATGACCACGTCCGCTTCGACGTGCTCGCCGTTGGTGAAATAAACCTTATTCCCCTCGAGGCGGGCGACGCCGTGGGGGACGTGACGGATCTTCCCGTTCAGCAGGTTCGCGACGAAGTCGTCATTTTTCTGGAGGGACTTCCCGGTGAAACCCGCCTTGATGAACCAGTCGCTGATCAGATGCCTTTGGGCATCGCCTGATTCCAGGTCTGCCTGGACGCGCTGACCGTAATACTCCTGAATGTTCTGGCGCGGAGTCCACCCCAGCAGCCGGGTCGTGTAGCCATCGTTCGTCGCCCGCCCGCCATACGGATGGCGTGAGATGAGCAGCGGGTAGCTCCGCAGCGCCAGATGGCAGGCCGAGGCCACCTCGGAGACCTGGCTCGTGACGTCCGCCGAGGTCTCGCCCATTCCGACGCACACGACCCGCTTGCCGCGGAAGGGCTCCGCGCCCTTGTACTTCGCGGTGTGCGTGATCTCTCCCTTGAAGGTCTCGGCACCGGGAAGATCCGGCATGCGCGGCGCTTCGGCACGGAACGCGCCGCGGCAGATCGCGACGGCGTCGAAGCGATCACGGACCGTCTTCCCCGCTTGCGTGCTTTCGACGGCGAACGAACCGTCCGCCTCGCGGCTCACCGTCTCGACCGCGCAGTTGAGACGGATGTGTGGGTCGAGCTCGAATCGCTGGCGAAAGCGCCCGAGGTAGTCGGCGTACTCCTGGCGATGCCAATGGCGACGCTCTTCCTCCAGCGGCGGAGGAAAGGACGAATAGGCCATGAAGTACTGAGAGACTGTGAGCCGCATCGGGTCGTAGGCCACACCCGTCGAGAACACTCCTCCCGGAACGTTCTCGCGCTCGAGGCAGACCGCGCTGTGGCCCTCCTCCAGGATCTCCTTGAGCGCGGTGAGACCGGACACCCCGGCACCGACGACGCACACCCGCAACTTTCTTGCTGCCATGCCGCTCGTCGCTCCCGCATCGGTCAGCCGCCGAGGGTGCTCGGCGGGAAATTTCCCGCAGGATCCGCGATCTATTTCGCGATGTCAAGCGGTAGAGTGACGCCATGATGATTCACCTTCTCGACGGCACGTACGAGCTGTTCCGCCATTACTACGGCCGGCGCCGCTTCGATAAGGGCAAGGACGCGCCGTTCGGAGCCGTGACCGGCGTGCTGCATACGGTGTTGGAAATGATCGAGAAGGGGGCGACGCACCTGGGCGTGGCGACCGATCACGTCATCGAGTCGTTCCGAAACCGGCTCTGGCCCGGCTACAAGACGGCGCAGGGAGTCGAGCGCGCGCTCCTCGCGCAGTTCCACCCGCTGGAGGAGGCGCTCGCCGCCATGGGCGTCGCCGTCTGGCCCATGATCGAGCTCGAGGCGGACGACGCGCTCGCCTCCGCCGCCCGCATCGCCGCGGCCGACGAACGAGTGCAGAAGGTCTGCATCTGGACACCTGACAAGGATCTGGCGCAGTGCGTCCGCGACGACCGGGTGGTGCAGGTCGATCGCCGAGCGAACAAGATCTTCACCGCGGAAGGAGTCCGCGAAAAGTTCGGCGTCGCTCCCGTTCTGATCCCCGATTTTCTTGCCCTCGTCGGCGACGCCGCGGATGGTTATCCAGGCATTTCTGGAATCGGTCCCAAATCCGCAGCGCAGCTCCTCAACCGCTTCGGCATGATCGAAAGCTTCCCTCCCGAGGCCTTGCGGGACCGCGATTTGGCGCTGCGGTTCAAGGACCTGGCGACGCTGCGGACCGACGCGCCCCTCTTCGACGATATCGACGAGCTCCGTTGGCGCGGCCCCACCCCCGCCTTCGCTGCCTACACGGAGCGGCTCGGAGACGCTCGCCTGCTGCAGCGCTGCCTCGACGCCCCGGTCGGTTGAGATGTGTTTGGAGAGAGCTCGGACGCGACGCCCATCCCCGCCCGGGCATAAATGCCAGGGCTAGGCACGACGCCGGATGAATCCGGCTTGAAGTCCCCTTCAGGGGGCGCTGTTCATAGCCCCGGCATTTATGCCCGGGCGAAGGTGGGCATAGCAACGGGTTGCGAACGATGCCAAATTTCTAGCTACTTTTGTGTCGTTGCGTGACGAGTCAATCGCAGCTCGAGGTGCCGCCTCACGTCGGGCCATTCACTCGCGAGGATGCTGTACATCACACTGTCGCGGACCGTTCCGTCGCGGCGCGCTTGGTGGTGACGGATGACGCCGTCCTTCCTGGCACCCAACGCCTCGATCGCTCGCTGGGAGGCAAAATTGAAATTGTCGGTGCGGAGGCCGACCGCCTTGCATCCAAGCGCATCGAACGCATGGCCGAGCAACAAGAGCTTGCAACTGGTGTTGGCGTGGCTTCGTTGCCAGCTTCTGGCATACCAGGTGTAACCGATTTCCACACGGTCGATGGCGGCCACGATGTCGTGATAGCGAGTCGAGCCGATGATGCTTCCACCCGTGAGCTCGCGCACCGCCCACGGAAGCATGTGCCCAGCCTCCTGGCCCGCGAGTGCGCTCGCGATGTAATCGCGGGTCTGATCCGGCTCCGGAACGGCGGTGAACCACAGCTCCCAAAGCTCCCCATCGGCCGCGGCAGTGAGCAGCTCATCATGGTGTTGATAGGCCAGGGGCTCCAGCCGGACGCCGTGTCCTTCGAGTGTGACCGGAGTTGGTTGGGTCATGTCTTCTCGCTCTCGCCGGATCATACCGCGTGCTATCCTTTTCCCAAAGGAGACCCCATGAAACGCAAGAAAAGTCTAAAGAAGGAACCCCTCAAGATGATCGATCCCGCCATGCTGGAGGAGATCCTCGGAAGCGTTCAATTCCATGGCAGCGACGGGAGGAGCGTCGCAGTCATCCGGCAGGAGTCCTTCAACTCCTTCTTCCATTCCTGATTCACCGCACATCCAGATCCCCGTCCGTGCTGCTCTCGGTCTGCCTGATCACAAAGAACGAGGAGCAGTTCCTGGCGGGGTGTCTGGATTCCGTCCGCGCGGCGGCCGACGAGATCGTCGTCGTGGACACAGGCTCCCAGGACCGTACCGTCGAGATCGCTCAGGACTACGGCTGCCGCTTGCTGCACCGAGCCTGGGACGACGACTTTTCGGCGGCCCGCAACACGGGCATCGCCGTGGCCCGGGGACGCTGGATCCTCTGTATCGACGCCGACGAGCGCATCTCCGATGCGACGGCGCTGCTCCCGTCGATCGTCGAGGCCGCGCCCGAAGTCGGCGGCTACTTCATCGAGCGCCATGACGTCGTCAGCCATCCCGAAGACGGCCAGACCGACGTCTATCCCATCGGAATTCTCCGGCTCTTCCGCAACCATCCGGCCATCCGGTACGAGGGTATCGTCCATGAGCGTCCGAACGAGACCGTGGTCCGGGCCGGTCTTCAGATCCGCAGTCTGGCCACCCTGAAGCTGACGCACCTGGTGAACCTGTTGCCCGAGGAACGGCTGCAGGCAAAGCAGCGGGGCTATCTCCGCCTCCTGGATGTCGAATTGGAAAGAGACGGCCGAAATTTCTGGGCTCGTTACTACCGCGGGAAAACCCTGTGGTTCCTCCGCCGGCGTGAGGAGGCCAAGACGGAGCTCCGCGCCATGGCGGAAGACCCGGGGTGCCCAAGATCCTTGAAGGCGTCCGCTTGGTGCATGCTCGCAGCCCTGCTTTCGGAGGAAGGTCTCCGAGGCGCCGCCGTGAGCTGCGTCAAGGAGAGCCTGGCGCTCATTCCCGACCAATCTCTGGCCTACTACGTGCTCGCCGAGACCCTGTATTCGGACGGCCGTTTCGCTCATGCTCTCGAAGCCTACGGGCGTGTCCGGCGCAGCATGGATCCGGCAAGCGATCACAGCCAGGTCCTGGGGGATCTGTGCGTGACCCCGGGAAAACGCGGGTACAAGCTGGGCTGCTGCCATCTGGCTCTCGGCCGGCTCGCCGAAGCCGAAGACCAGTTCCGGGAGGGATTGGAGGGGGACCCGACCCACGGCGGCTGTCACTACGGTCTGGCCCGCGCGGCCCTGGTCCGCGGCGACCGCACGAGCGCCCAAGAGCATCTGGAGGCCGCGGTCCAACACGACCCCACCTGGAAAACGCCCCGGGCGCTGCTGGCCGAAATCCAGACCAACGCTTCAAACACGGCTTGGCCGAGCGGTCAGGGACGGCGCTGACCCCGCAAGCTCACTGGCCCTGGCAGAAGGGCCCGCCGCAGAAGGAGAACTGATATACCCAGACGCCATTAATACATTGGTACCGATCCTTCGGGGTCGTCTGCCCGTCCTCGCAGCTGCAGATGGGGCCGGTGGTAACGATCCTGATCGATCCGTCGGTGCAACAGGCGGCACAGTAAGTGGTGTGGCCGTCACACGTGACGGAACCCGGCCCCATCGGGCAGGTCTGGTCCTGGTTCACGGCGCTGCACGTGCTGCCGCTGCACGAGACGGGGAGGTTGAAATACCCGCAATCGGCGGAACACATCGAGTTGGTGGTGACGCCGCCGCCGCCGCTGTCAAAGCGGGGCCGCTCCACCGGCGCCTGAGCGGTGGAGCACAGTGCCGGAGCGGCGGGGGCGGGCGGTGCGGCCAAGGCGCTGGCGAGGACGAAGAGGCTCAAACCTAGGGTCATGACGATACCTCCTTCGGTTCCGGCGCGGGGTGACGCCGGGAAGCTCTAGCGTTGTTCAGCCTTGAGTTTCTGGGATTGCGGTCTCCACTTACTTAGAGTCTCATGCATAGGCTTTAACGTCAAGATACAGGAAGGCTCTTCAATGGGAGGACGAACGGCTTGCCACCCTGGCCGTGCGGCGGGGGAACCGCTTCAGGCCGTCTCGGCCAACTGCCACTCCGAAGCGCCGCGGACTTCGACGGTTGAGAAGCCCTGGCGCTTGGTCACGATCACCTGCTGGGCGAACTCGTCTCGCAGCTCCGGGATATGGGTGATGATGCCGACCATCCGGCCACCGACCCGCAGGCCCTGGAAGGTCTCGGAAACCAGCGCGAGAGTGTCGGGATCGAGGGTGCCGAAACCCTCGTCGATGAACAGGCTGTCGAGATGCACGGCGCCGACGGCACGCTGAACCTGGTCGCTGAGCTCGAGGGCGAGAGCCAGCGAGGTCAGAAAGGTTTCTCCTCCGCTCAGCGTGTCGCTGATCCGCGTTTCGTCCGCGTTGTCATGATCGACGACCCTGATCTCGTCGTCGTCGAACCGCAGCGAGTAACGCTCTCCGGTCAACTTCATCAGCCGGGCCGAGGCGCCCTTCACCAGCTCGGTGAACACCTCCTGAAGGACGAAGGCCTGGAACTTGTCGCTTCGCAGGTCGCCGGCCAGGAGATCGTAGCCGCGCAGAGCTGCCTCCTCGACATCCAACTGCTGGCGGAGCTCTTTGGAGCGTGCGAGCCGCTGTTTCATACGCCCGATCTGCTCTTCGAGCTTCTTTTCCTGACCGAGCGCCGTCTCCACTTCGGTCGTGACGTTCGCTGCCAACGTCTCGACGGCCGCCAACTGTTCGTCGGACACCCGCTCATCGCCCAGCTCGGCGCTGAGTGCGGCGACGCGTTCCTCGGCGGCGTGGACGTCCTGAACATACTTGTGGACTTGCTCTCTGAGCCGGGCGGCGGTGGCCTCGTCGAGAAGGGACTCGCGGACGGCGGCCTCGTCGTCAAAGCCGGCGCGAGCAATTTCCGCGTCCCGGCTTTCCGCTCTCTGGCTGGCATCCTGAAGAGCTGCTCCGGCAGCTTCGGCGGTGAGCCGTTGCGCCTCCTTGGCCGCCGCCAGCAGGTTTTGGGAGGTTGCGGCCTCCTCGGAGGCCGCCTTGAGATTGGCTTCAAGCTGCCGGATCTGCTCTTCCAAGTCTGCAACCTCGGCGGCAGGGTCATCGGACTCGGTGACGGCCTGAATCTCGGCCTGCAACGTCGTGAGCCGTTGCAGGCTCGCGTGACCCTCCTCCTCCAGTTGCTTGCGCGCCGCCACCCTCTCGGCGAGCCGGTCCCGGGCGGTAGCCTCCTCGGCCTTGGCCCTCTCTAAAGTTCGCTCCGCCGTTGCGATTTGCGCCTTCGCCTCTTCGTTCGCTTTGCGGCTCCTGGCGAGCGAAGCGATCCGCTTCTCGATCCATGACTCGATCCATGTCTCGGCCAGGACATCTTGTTCTGGAACGCGGTCACCGAGCGCTCGACGGATCTCTTCCTCGCCGGCAACCAGACCGGTTTTCAACTCGGCCCAGCGCGACTCCAACTCGGCGAGACTGTGCTGGGCGGCGTGGAGCTTCGCCTGTGCGCCCGTGAGCGCGGCCTCGTCGTTTCTGGCGAGCGCCTCGGTTTCCTTGACCTTCTCGCGAGCAGCTCGCAGCGCGACCTTGGCCGCTTCGAGCTCGGGCGCCGGACGGGCCGGAGGAGGAGTCTCCACGAGTTGCTCGCATACCGGGCAGGGTTGGCCGGGAACCAATCCCTCACGGAGGTGATTGGCCTCGTTCAAGCGGTTCGCGCGATGAATGGCATCCTCGGCCGCCTCGAAGCGGCGCTGCGCCTTCTCCGCGGACTTTCGGGCAGACATGGCCACAGCCTTCAGCCGCTCGACCTCTGCGGTCTGCTCTGCCACCGCTTCGCGCTTTCGAGTGAGCTCAGCCAAATGCTCTGCCGCGCTCCTGCGGGCAGCGCCAAGCTCGACGGCGCGGTCGCGAACACCCTGCAACAGCTCGTCCAGCTCCGGATCGTAGCCGGAGGCCTCCGCGGCTTGCCGGGCTGCCGCCACGGCTTTTTGTTGTTGCGCCTGCACGGCCTTCGCCGATTCCTCTGTCGCGGCAAGCAAGGAAAGCTCACCGTCCAGAGCCGTCATGCCCTGAATCAATCGCTCGATGCCCGCCTTGAGCTGCTCCCGTTCAGGCAGCCGTCCCAGCACTTGATGGAGGCGGGACACCTGCTCACGAATGGTCTTGATCGCCTTCGCGTCCCTTTCCGCGGACTTCAGCGCGCCGGTCTTCTCCTTCCAATCCTTCTGTGCGGAGTCATGGTGGGCCTTGGCTTCGTCAGCCGCCTTCGTCGCCGTCTCCGCGGCAGCGGCGGCTCGGGCCGCTTCGTTGAGCAAAGGCAACAGGGGCACCGCACGAGCCGCCGCCTCGATCCTCGCTCTTTCGCGGCTCACTTGCTCTGCCTGGTTCTGCAGAGCGGCTCGCCTTTCTTCGACCTGTCGAAGCTCCAGGGTTTTCGCATGCAGGCCGCGCAGACGGGCGAACGTCGCCTGGACGTCGTCCCGTCTCTTTCTCGAGACTTCGAGCGCTTCGACGACCTGGGCGTGCTCGGTCTCCAGCCCGGCGACCGCCGCCTCGTCGATGCCGGCGTACTCGTCCGCAAGGAGCCTCTGGAGCGAATCGACAGTGCCCTTTTTCAGAGCCGACAGACGCTGAGCTTTTTCACGCATCCGCTCGTAGACGTCGAGTCGAAGAAGCGTGCGAAGCATGCTGCGCCGCTCTCTCGGTTGCGCTTTGAGAAACCTGGCGAACTCGCCCTGGGGCAGCACCACGGCTTGCATGAACGCCGGTGCGCCAAGCCCCAGGATCTGAACAACTTGATCGGTCGCGGTGCGGACCTGGTCCGCCAGGTTCTTGAAGGAGCCGTTTTCGTCCTGCTCCTCCAATCGAACCATTTGAACGCCACTGCGCCGGAGAGTCCGGGCGATGCGGTAGCGGCTCTCGCCGACTTCGAAATCCAGCACCACGCTGATCCGGTTCCGGGCCGCCGAGATCATCTCGGTTCGATTGTGTGTGTTGACCCGGGGAATTTCTCCATAGAGCGCAAAGATGATCGCGTCCAGCAGAGTCGACTTGCCGGCTCCCGTGGGTCCCGAGATGGCAAAGAGCTCGAGCGTGCGGAAGTCGATCTCCTGCTTGTCCCTGAAGCACGCGAGCCCCTCGACGGTGAGAAAGATGGGACGCAGCGCTCAATCCTCCCCGGATGCCTGGTCATAGAGATCCTGAAACGTGTCCAGCACGGCCAGGGACGCTGCCTGCTGGTGCTCGCGGAGATAGTAGGCGGCGTAGTGTTTCACCGGCGGAACTCCGGTCTCCAGCCGAATATCCGGCTGCTCCTCGGGTTCGGGGAGCTCGGCGCGCACGACGAGTGCATTGGGAAGCAGCTCGCGAACCTTTCGATTGAGATCGGGATCTCTTTCCGTCAACGGAACGGTTACGCGCAACCAACCTTTGCGATGCTTGTCCGCGGTCTCCTCGAGCTCCGCGAGCAAGATGCGAAGATTGACCAGCGGCACGCCGCCCTCGCAGGGAACGTGCTCGACGGTCGCGGGCTGGCCTGGCGACGCCGTGACGACGTTAAAGGTTTTTTCCTCCCCCGCCTCGCCGAAGTCCATCTGGAGCAGCGATCCGGCATAGTAGGCGGGCACCGGCCCATCGATCTGCTGCGGCTTGTGGATGTGTCCGAGAGCAATGTAGCTCGCCGTCGACGGCAGAGCCTCCGGCGAGCCGGCCCAGTCTTCTCCGATGTGAACGCGACGCTCCGATTCGCCGAAGCTCGCGCCCTCGAGGTGCGTGTGCGCCACGAGGAGGTTGACGGCATCCGGCCGAAAAGCGCCGCAGAGATCCTGGACCGCGAGCTCGAACATTTGAGCATATTTGCTGCGGGCGCTCGCCTCCTCGCCGGCGAGGTCCAGCGCCGACACCCAGGCTCCGGGGGATGCGAACGGCAGCGCCGCGACCACCGCCTTCTCGCCACAACGCGTCGAGAGGATCCGGGTGCCTCCCCGGGAGGCTGGGCGTGGACGGCCGACGATTTGGACGTTGACAAACTCGGTGAGCAACGAACGAGCGTCCAGCCGGAACGGATCGTCGTGGTTGCCGGCGATGACGAGCATCTTCGCTCCGCTTCGACCCACGCGGACCAGGAACCGGTTCACCAGCTGCTCCGCCTCGGCCGGCGGGTTCCGGCTCTCGAAGACGTCCCCGCTATGGAGGACGAGGTCGATCGATTGCTTTTCAATGAAGACCGCGAGATGGTCGAGCACGGCCTCGAGCTCGTCGAAGCGCTGAATCCCCTTCCATCGGCGGCCAATGTGCCAGTCGCTGGTGTGGACGATCTTCATAGGGTCTTACGGGTGCGGTATCACTCGAAATGGATAGGCGGCGACGGCAAATCCTTTACCGTTGCCTCGCGCCCCTTCGATCGCCAGCCGATAGGCTCCGGGGCGGAGCATGCGGGAGGGGAGAAGGATGACCAACGCGTCCCGGCTGTCCGGCCGCAGGCCGCCAGCCTGCCAGATCTCCTTGCCATCCTCAGTGCGCAGAGTGGCCCGATAAGAAGGATAGTCGATCGTCGCAAGCTCCAGATTGAAAATAACCGGCCCGGCCTCAGCGGAGAGCGGGATGCGGTTCACCGGCTCCCTGCCGGCCTCCTCGCTGCGCACCGCGGCAAGCATAAAGACGGGAACGTTCACCTGCGGGACGGCGGCCTCGCTCCCGGCGACAGTCCGGGCCTGGCGCTCTTTCGCCAGCTCCTCCTCCCACCGCCGGCGGTCCGCGGCTCCCACCTGCTCAAGGGAACGCAGCCGGGCCTCAAGGCTCGCGATCCGCTGCTCGCCGCCGGCCGAGGCCGGGGCCGTCACCCGGGTGCCCCGCGCCTCGGCCAGCTGCCGTTCGAGGCCCCGGTTTCTCGCCACCAACAGCCCGAGAGGCAGTGCCACCAGCAGCAGGAGGAATCCTGCCAACGCGATCCGGCGCCCACGGGTGAGCAGGGCGAGGCTGGCGAGCAGGCCGGCCTGAGCGCGCGCCGTATCCTCGGCCGCCACCTGGAGCATTCCTTCCCGGAAGTCGCTCGCCGTCTCCAACTGCTCGACGCACGTCTCGCAGGCGAAGTAGTGGGCCTCGAACGCGTCCCGCTCGCTCTCGCTCAGCCGGTCCTTGAGATAGGACTCGACGAGATCGTGCTCTTCGACGTAGGCGTGGTCCATGGCGGTCATCCGTTCTCCTGCCACCGCTCGAACAGCTCCCGGTATCGCTGCCGGGCGCGGAACAGCACGCGGTTGAAGTGGAGGTCGGAGAGCTCGAGGTCGCGGCAGATCGCCTCCTTGTCCTGGTCGGCGATGTAATAGCGCGAAAGGATCTCGCGGTCGCGATCGTTCTTCAGCTCGGCAAGCACTTGGCGCACCATCGTAGCCCGCTCCCGGGCCAGGAGCCCCGCGAGCTGGCCGGGAGCCGGATCGGGTGCAGTCTCGGCGGCCTCGGGGTCCGCCTGCCACCTCTGCCTCCGGCCGCCGCGGCGGGCCGAGCCGAGGAACAGGTTCCTGGCCATGCTGCTCACGAACCCGGGCAGTCTCTCCGCCTCCCGCAGCTCGCCGGCCCGCACCTTTTCGATCACCAATCGGAAGGTCTCCTGGTAGAGATCCTCCACCATGGCTTCGTCCCGGGCCAGCCGCCGCAGCAGGAACGAGACCGCCCGGCTGAAGCGCTCGACCAGCTCGGATTCCGCCGCTGGGTCCCCGGAGACGATGCGGCGGACCAGGTCCGGCATCGCCCCGGAATCGGACGGCGGGATCTCGGCGAGGCCTTTCAAGCCCCCCTGCCTTGGAAACGCAACGCCGACCTGGTAAAGCTCAGGAACCAATACAGCCCGTTCATGCTCCCTCTTCGCAAGAGGGCGCCATGATACCGGAACAGAGAAGAGGGAGCGAGAGGAGCAAACGGGGCGGATTGATCCGCCCCTGATCGGTCGCCTCAGCGTTCTGGGTGTTGCTAGGGGTTCGCAGTGGCGGTCACGACGCCGCCCCCGACTTCCGGGAAGCCGCCGGTCCCGCTCGCGAAGTTGATAGTCAATTTTAACTTATTTGGGTCGTTGGGAGCCAAATCCACCCTGAAGTCACATGGAACGCTCAGGCCGGCAAAACTCGCCGTGATGCTTTGGCCTTCCAGACGATTGAACGCCTCTTGGTACTGAAGACCGGAAGCGGAACAGTCTTGGTCGTCACCGTTGTGCCAGAACAGGTCAACGGAACTGCCGTTTGGATCGGGCCCCGTGATGTCCAGAGGACCGCCCACCTTGAAGCCGTTGGCAGGGATACCCGAGGGAACCTCCGGGTCTTTCTTCCAATCAGTGACTATCCAATGACCAAGAAACGGATCCATGGTTCCTCTCCTTTGTCGTGTAGATCCGGCAGAAGCTCCGGGGTTCGAAGGGGAAGTGCTCTCGACTCTCCGCTTATCTCATGGTTTGGGGGGTTTCTGGTTGCCAGTCGCCCTGCAGCACGAAACCGCTCCAGTAGTAAGGAGACCGCCAGCGTTTGTCACTCCGGATGGCGAGCTGAGCTTCGCGTAGGGCCGCCGCCGGGGGGCGGCCTTCGCGGAGGAGGCCGCGATAGAAGCGGGACATCAGCTCAGCCGTGGCCTGGTCCTCCACCCGCCAGAGGCTCGCGGCGACCCGCCTGGCACCGGAGTAGAAGAGGCCCTGGGTCAGCCCTACCAGCCCTTCACCGCGCACCTCCTTGCCCAAGGCCGTCTCACAGCCGGAGAGCACCACTAGATCGGCATCGAGATGCAGGTTGTATATGTCGTCCAGACCGAGGAATCCCTCGACCGGCCTCCCCTGCTCGCCCACGCGGGAGAGCATCAGGCCGGAGAGAGCGGGCGTTCGCGCATCGATCACGCCATGCGTGGCAAAGTGGACGATCCGGTAACGGGACAGCTCCGGCGAGAGGGCGGTCTGCCGGCTGGCGCGGAAGTCGAGGGCCAGCAGCGACCGGCCGGCCGGAGCGGCCGCCACGATCGCCTGCGCCTCGCGGCGGGTCCAGGGGAGCCGCAGGAACGATCCGGCGCCGGACCGGGTGCGGGCCGTAGATACGGCGGTAGCGACGGCCGAAGAGCTTCTCGCGACCTGCCCGCCTACCCGCGGGTCTTCAGGGTCGAAGACCGGATCGGCCAGCACCGCCACGGCCTCCTTCTCCGGCGGCCGGCGGCCCAGCTTCCGTTGCAGGGCCACAGCGGAGGCCGAAGCCACGTTGACCACCTCGTGCCCCGCGAGAAGCGGAACCGAAGCCTTGTCTCCAGAGGCCCCCGGATCGGGCAGCATGGCGAAAGGGATGTATTGCAAGGCGCCGTCGGCGGCGACGATCAACCTTTTTCTGGCGAGCCGTCCGGCGACCGGCCCGAGCAGTATCCGGCTCAGGGCCAGAGCGGCCTCGTCCCGGCGCTCATCCCGCGAGGTGATCACGCTCAACCGGCTGTAGACCTCGCGGGCGAGCGCTTCGATCCGGACGCGGGGAGGCAGCTCGAAGCCCGTCACGGAGCCTTGGTCCACCGCCCAGAGAAAGCTACGCTCCTCGCCGAGCGAGAATTCAAGGAGCACCGTTTCGCCGTCGAGCAGGCCTTGGATCTCGGCGCTCGTGGCGAGAGGCGGCTGAGTGAGCGCCGCGTAGCGCGGGCTGCGGCGGCGGATCTCGGCTTCGACCTGGGTGAGGTCTTCGAGCGCCGAGAGGGTCTCCGCCTCCGCGGCCCGGCGGCTCTCCTCCGTGGCGGAGCGCTGCAACAGGCCGGCCTGGCGGACGGCCTTGCCGTTCAGCCGCAGGAGCAGGGCGCGCTCGCGGTCGCGCAGGCCCGGATCGACGTCCGCGCGCATGTCGGCGCCGGCCTCCTGGAGAAGGTCGAGAAGAGAACGCGCGCGGGCTCGCTCGCTGGCTTCGAGAGCCTCCCGCGCATGCCTCTGGCCCGGCTCGCGGCGGTCGAGCTCCATCAGCAGGTCGATCTCCATCTCGAAGGCGCTGTGCTTGGCCGCCAGGAACGAGGCACGGAGATCCGGGTCCGCCTCCCTGGCGCGCATCGTCTCGATCAGACCAAGAGCCTCGGCGAGCCGCGCGCGGGCTTCGGGAAGCCGGCCGCGCATCCGCTCCGCGCGGCTGAGATCGGTGAGCGCCGCCACGATCCGGGCCGGGGTCTTGACCGCGCGGGCGAGATCGATCGCAGCCTCCAGCGCCTTGGCTGCCCGATCCGCCTGCTTCAGCGCTAGATGCGCCTGCCCGGTGGTTCGCAAAATCGTGGCCTCGTCGAGACGGTCCCCAAGCTGTCGGGCGAGATCGCGGGCCTTGTCCAACTCGGCGAGGGCGGCCTCCGGCCCGCCGGCCGCGATGCCGGCCTGCCCCAGGAACAGCCGCGCCAGCATCTCGCCGCCGCGTTCCGCTCCCTCGCTCGCCAGGCCGGTGGCTCGCCGGCCGGCATCGAGCGCCGCAGCCGTTTCTCCGAGCGCGAGCCGGACGTGCCCGAGGCTGACCTCGGTCGCCACCTCGCCCCGACGGTCCCCCACCTCGCGGCGAACCGCCAGCGCCTGCTCGAGCTCCGTGAGCGCGCGCTGGTAGTCGCCGAGCCCGTAGTAGGCGACACCGAGATTGTGCAGGACGGCCCCTTCCCGCAGCCGGTCACCGAGTTGGTGGAAGCTCGCGAGCGCCGAGGCATAGACTTCGAGAGCGTGGTCGAGCTCGCCGAGGTTGTGGTAGAGGACCCCCAGACTGTTGAGGGTCAGCGCCTCGCCCCGCTTGTCCCCGAGCTTGCGTTGCAGCGCGAGGATCTGGCGATGGCTCTCCAGCGCCGCCTCGGCCTCGCCCAGGCTCATCTGAAGCTCGGCGAGATTGTGGAGTACCTTGCCCCGCCACAGGCCCTGCTCTCCCGACCCTTCCAAAACCCTGAGAGCCTCCTGGTAGGAGTCCAGGGCTTCACGAATCTCGCCCTGCATGTGCAGAGCGACGCCGAGGTGGTTCAGAGCCTTGCCTTCCTCATAGACACGTCCGAGCCTGCGCTCCAGCTCCACGGCCCGGCGCTCTGACGCCGCGCCGGCGGCGGAGTCTCCCTGGGAAGTCTGGGAGACCCCGATGCTGGCCCAGGTGGTCGCCTGCCCGCGCTCGTCCGCCAGCTCGACAAAAAGGGCGAGCGCCTTCTGGTAGAGGTCGAGGGCCTGCCGCGGCTGACCGAGCCCAGTCTGCATGTCGCCAGACGCGAGCTCGCACATCGCCTCACGCCGGCGGTTGCCCAGAGAGCGCCAGAGCGCCAGCGCCTCCTGATAGCGGGCGAAGCCGAGCCGCAGCGAATCGCCCGTACCTTCCAGGAACCGCGCCGCCGCCTCGGTCGTCAGCCGCTCGGCTTCGATGCGCTCGCGCGCCTCGGGCGTCGACGCCGGCAGCTCCTCAAGCCGCAGGGTGTAGTCCCCGGGCGCGACGCCGGGATTCGGGGACCGCACCCGGATTTCCAAAGTCCCCGTAGCCTCTTCAGGGAGCAAGGCCGTCTCTGGTCCCTCGACGATCCCGTCCACCGCGATCACAGGAGTGCCGTCCAGCCGTAGCACCTCGATCACGACGTCGATCCCCCCCTGCTCCGCGGTGATTAGCAACCGGGCTCCGGAGCTCGCCTCTAGTTGGAACGACTTGGATTCCCCTCCCGCCAACCGCCGTTCCAGCACGGCGCCAACACGCAGCTCCTGCCGTGCCGGCTGGTCGGCGGGGACGGCAGGCAAAGGCACGGCTGCCGCGCCGAAGGCAAACAGCGCCATGGCCCGGCGGAGGACACAGAGGTTCCGAACGCACATTGGACGACTCTCGCTTTTTAGTGCACGCGGAGATTAGCACGGCTCGGAGGCGGGCTCAAGCCCCTAGCGTCTCAGGCAGCCTCGGAAGGGATGAAACCCCGCCCCCTCACCGCGCCGCAAAGAATTTCATTCAGAGGGTGAGATAACCCGCCGGCTCGGAGCACATTCTCGCCGAAGCAGGCCGAATCCACTTCGTCGGGTGACCCCGCGAAGCAGCGTTACGAGAAGACATCAGCTCGTACCGGTAGATGCTTTGCCTAGCCCTTTGATAAGAGGAGATCACTTATGTGTCCACACTAAACCTTACAGACGATGAAGAAACTTGGACGATCCTCTTTCTAACCCAACCTTAACAAAGGAGATTTACTGTGATTGACTTGACCATCATCAACCCCACAAAAGACACGCTCCCCATCGGTACAAACCTGAATCAAGCTATCGAGATTGGCGTTCTGGCTCCCTTCAATCCCACGATTGGCAATGGCACCCTGACCGAGTTTGTCAGCAGCGCACTCTCGGCGAATGGCTCTTATAGCGTTAGCCTGCCGGGCATCGGTGGGAGTGGGACGTGGAACGCCCAAGCTTCCGAGAACAGCGACTCTAGCTGGTTTGTTCAGTTAACCCTGACAGGCACGTTCAGCGGCAACGGCCTCACCCTCAACAACGCCACGGCAACCGCCAACGGAAATGCCGTAACCTTTTCCGACCCCACAAGCTCTAACGTCAGCCTGACCTTGAGCCAAAACAATGGCGGCCCCTTCACGTCTGGAAAGATAAACATTAGTGAAACCTCCCTGCCTGCTACCCTGTATATCTCGTTGCCTTGAGTAAGGTAGGGTAGTCTGCGCTGCCCGGGTCCCGGTGAGGCATCATGGGGGCCCGGGCAAGCAATCTACCGCACCGCCCACCTCGGCACGAAGCACCTGATGTCACTTTCTACGGCTTCGCGATCGAAGATAGGAGATAGGGGTATGCCCAGTAAAGGTGTAAGTTACTATTTTGTCGCCGACAATACTCCAGCCAGTATCCAGGCGACGGCCTTCAACAACGGCTCGACCTCTCCTGAATTCTCTCAGAGATTCACTAGCAGCCCTGGCTTTCAGACGGGAAATATCCAGATCAATTGCCAAGCGTCCTTCTCGCTTTACGGCAGCTTCAACTGGAGCACGTCGACCACGCCTGTAGTCGCCGGAAATGCGCTCATCAATCCGATCACCGGCAATCTGGATGGCGGCAATCTGCAGAACATGATGCTCACCCCGTCGGTGTTGGGACCGGACTTCGCCGTTTCCTATGGATTTTACGACTCCGGCCCCGGGTATGGTGATCTTACCAACCAGGACCAGGCTTACGCCTACCTGACGTCGCCGGTGAGCAACTGGATGGGGCAACTGGCCAGTCAACACAGCCAAGTGAGCAGCGCGCCGTTTTGCCAGTTCGTGTTGCCAGGCGCCCACGACGCCGGCACTTTCGACCTGGCTACTGTAAAGGCGCTGCTGGCGGATGCCAAAGCCGCAGGGGCCTTCCTGGGACTCCTGGATGGGGCTCTAGGTGCTGTGTTGACCCTCGCCGCCTCGCAGGCAAAGACCGCGATCATCAATCTGGCCGTGACCCAGAAGGACAACATACTGACTATGTTAAACCTGGGTTGCCGCTATTTCGATTTCCGTCCCGGCTATGCTCCGTCGCAGATCAGGAGCTTCGCCACCGACATCTATCACGAGCACAGTGTCATCCCCGGCTATCCGTTCCAGAGCTTTCTGAGCGACGTCCTCACCTGGCTCGCCGCGCATCACAGCGAGATCGTCGTCGTGGGAGCGAACAACCAGGGCTTCGTCGAGCCAGCCAGCATGACCCCGCCGGACAGCACGCTCGCCGGCATCCTCTCCGCGGCCCAAGCGGCCACGCAGTCCACTATTTCCATTGGCACGGCAAGTGACTTGAACAGCAGCTATGGCGCGCTCCTCGCGGCCAACAAGCGGCTGATCTTCCTCAACCAGATCGGTAGCTGGTATCCCGCCACGAAGTACGACTCCTATGGCGCCGCCTACGACACGGTCGATCCGCAGTCCATCATCGACGCACTGAGCCAGATGACCAGCGCTGGGCAAAGTGGCACAAACTACACGGTGCTGCAGTTGCAGGGTACCGCGACAGCCACAGGAACAGCCGTGGTGGTGGCCAGCGCCCTTTCGCAAAGTCATGCCTCATCCCCGCTGATGTCCACGAAGCCGCTGTTCGATAGCAACACCTATCCTTGGCTACTGGCAAACGTCGACACGCGATTATCAAACGAATATCTGGTCGTTTTTCTCAACGACTTTGTGGACAACGCCTTGGCTCAGACCGCAGTTGCAGTGACCAAGCAGCGCATGGGACTCATTTAGCGTGCTTGCGCGGCCGCCCTGCTGACCGCCGCACTTTCCGAAGCGTTTCTCTACAAGGAGAGAAAGGATTCCTATGAAACTGAAGAACAACGCTCTCTGCCGTTCGCTTGTCCGGATCACCGTGCTGCCGGTGTTGCTGCTCGCATCGTTGCAGGCGAAGAGCCCGGCCCAGGCCCAGATTAGCCTGCCCCGGCCGGATCACATCGTCATCGTGATGGAGGAGAACCGTGGGTTCAACCAGATCTTCGGGACCGCCGCGGGCGGGGTGGCTCCTTACATGAACCAGCTTGTCAAGCAGGGCGCACTGCTCACCAACTACTATTCCCTCCACCATCCCAGCCAGCCGAACTATATCGAGATCTTCTCCGGCGGAGAACACAACGTCACGGGGGATTGCTGTGTGCCCCAGCGTCTCTCGGCACACAGTCTCGGCGGCTCGCTGCTCGCGTCAAAGCTCACATTCACAGGGTATGCCGAGGATCTGCCCAGCCCCCTCCAGTGCGAGACCAACTGCCCGGCCGTCTGCCCGCCGACCAACACGACCTGCTGCTTTGCGCGCCGGCATTGTCCATGGACCGACTTCAGCGACGTACCGGCGAACCTGAGCGTCCCGTTCTCCCAGTTTCCGACAGACTTCACCCAACTCCCCACGGTGTCGTTCGTCATTCCCAACCTCAACGACGACATGCACAACGGCACGATCCAGCAGGCCGACACGTGGCTGCAGACGAATCTCGACTCCTATATCCAATGGGCGAAAAGCCACAACAGCCTGTTCATTCTCACTTGGGACGAGAACGAGCTCGAGGAGTCCGAGCCAGCCAACACCAAGCCGCCGCAAAACCAGATCGGGACACTGCTCGTGGGCGCCATGGTGACGCCGGGCTCGACGAGCGGTACGACCTACAACCCCCACGACCTGCTGCGCACGATCGAGGACATGTATAGGCTTCCCCATATCGGCCACACTCCGAAGGCCCGGGACATCGTGGGCATCTGGCAGACCCCATCCACGGGCGGAGCCCAGCAGTAACGCTGAGTCGGCACTGCACCGTGCGGTGAAGTGCCGACGTTCCTTGACACCTCGGATTCCCTTCCACCGGCAGCCAACCCTTTTCCTGACTCCCTGGCAGCACAAATCGCGAAATTGGATCGCTCGACTTCAGGAGGTAACCAAATGTCTCCCCTTCGTGTCACGTTCCTATTGTCCCTCGCTCTGGCGGCCTGCGGACCGCTCGCCGCCTGGGCCGAGACGCCGGCGTGCAGCACCGGCACCATTCAGACGTCGAGCGGCCAGCTCTGCGGTTTGACGTCGACAGCCCCCACCACCGGATCGAACCCCATTACGGCTTCCGCCTATCTTGGCATTCCCTACGCCGTGCCGCCCGTCGGTTCTTTGCGCTGGCAATACTCAAAACCATTCAAGGGCTCCGCCCCACTGCAGGCGACCGCTTATGGCAACGAATGCCCCCAAAGCCTTGCAACCTCGCCTTCCACCGCGTCCAGCAGCCAGTGCACGGATGGCCAGTCGCTGGGACTTGGCCAGAGCGAAGATTGTCTGTACCTCAACGTCTGGGTGCCGAGCGGCGCGACGGAGAGCTCGCATCTGCCCGTAATGATGTTCATCCATGGCGGGAACTTCGATCAGGGCTCGGGAGACGATGGAATGCCCATCGGGAATCTGTACGACGGCACCTATCTCGCGGCCAAGGGCCAGGTGATCGTGGTGACCTTCAACTACCGCCTGGGCGCTCTCGGCTTCCTTGGCCACGACGGCAAATACAACTTCGGTTTCGCCGATCAGATCCTGGCGCTCGGCTGGGTGCAGATGAATATCAACAAATTTGGCGGCGACAAGCACAATGTGACGCTGTTCGGCGAGAGTGCCGGCGCGAAGTCGGTCGGGCTCCACACCCTCTCCAGCCCCAAGAGCGCGGGTCTCTTCCAGGCGGCCATCATGGAAAGCAACGCGCTCGCCTTGCCTTATAAGGGCACCTCTCAAACCCAGGCGCTGAGCAGCGCTTTCTGTGGCTCGGCTCCGGCCCTGTGCACGACCGCGACGCCCGCCTGCGATCTCATTGAAGCGCAGAAGGGCTTCCTGGCGGCGCAGCCCCTGAGCTTCGCGAGCCTCTCCAACTTCCTGTGGACACCGACCGTCGACCACGTCTACATCACGGGCCAGCCGATGGCCTCGGCCGCCAGCCTCAGCGTGCCGCTCGTCCTGGGAACCAATCACGATGAGGGGGTGATCTTCGTCTATCAAGCCGAGGGCCGGGCCCCGAAGTCAGACAATCCTCCCAACCCCGCTGCGTATGCGCGGCTCCTCGAGCAACAGTTCGGCGCCGCCGATGCAAAGCGGATTCAGTCGCTGGAGAGATACGACTGTGGCACGTCCGCCGACTGCTCCAGCCGGCTCGTCAACGTGGTGACCGATTTTTCTTTCACTTGCGCGAATCGCCGCCTCGCGATCAAGGCGACCCAAAGAGCCAATCGTCAGCCCCTCTATCTCTATCAATTCGACCAGGTTTCAAGCTTCAATTTCTGGGATTTCGCACAGCCCAATGTGCCGCAGTGCAACAAGTTGGTCTGTCACACCGACGAGATACCTTACGTCTTCAACTCGATCTGGCAGTTCGGGAACAAGATTTCCTTCAATCAGCAGGAGGAGTCGCTCGCCCGAACGATCGGAGGATACTGGACAAGCTTCGCCCACGACCGGAACCCGGGCAGCACCTGGCCTCTCTTCAAGCCCGATCACACCTACCTCCTGCTGAGGGAGCGCTCCTCGGCGGCGAACGATCCCCTGAACGCAACCGCCAACTGCTCGACCCTCTGGGACGGCATCGGCTACGAGACGCCGGAGATTCTGGCTCGCCTCACCAGCGCCATCAAAACCCCGCAGAAACAAGCTGCTCATTGAAACGCCTTTGACAACAGGAGGAATAGCGATGAAAGTCTCCGCGAAGAAATTGCGAACCATCATGGGGATCGGCCTGCTCGCGGCCCTGCTGCTCCCGGCGGCCTCCAGGCCTCAAGCTCCGAAGAACGATTTCATCGTCTACGGCGGCGACGTCGTGACTCTGGACAAAGCGGGCACCGTGGCGCAAGCCGTCTGGGTCCGCGACGGCAAGATCGAGGCAGTCGGCTCGCGCGACGAGGTGATGCGGCACAAGACGGAGGCGACCCAGCTCATCGACCTCCACGGCGGCGCCCTGCTCCCCGGCTTCGTCGAGCCCCATCTCCATCTCGACTTCCTGACGACCGTGTCATTCTTCGCGGATCTGTCTCCGTGCCTGCCGGCCCGGTACGAGACGCGCAAAGGCTGCCCGCTGACCATCCTCGATGCGCTGAAGACCCTGAAGCAGGATCCTACCAAGCCTCTGGGCAGCGCGTGGATCGTCGGCTTCGGGATCGATCCCTCGCGGATGTCTCTCGACGGGACCCAGTCCGCGAGCGTCTTCCACGCGAATCCGGCCCGGTACATCGAGTAACAGGTCTCGGCGACCAGGCCATCCAGAACGCCCTGGATGCAATCGCCGCCTTGCAACTGGAGACTCGCAACGACAGCCCGATCCTCCTGCTCCACTTCACGATCGACGGCAACCCGGCGACGGGAGAGGACATGGTCCAGCGGGTGGCCGATCTCCGCGCCGGTCGTTTCGTCAGCAACGGCAAGCCGGTACCACCGATCGACGTCCGCGTCAGCCATCTCATCGGCCACGTCGCCTACTGGGGAGGGGCCTTCGAGGGCATCCTCGACGGCGTGAGCGGACCGGAGCAGCCGGACGAGAAGGGGCGGGCCGCGCGCCTCGACGCCACCAGGCACGAGCTCGAGCTGGGCGTTCCTTTCTCCCTGCACAGCGACGCTCCCACGTCGCTCACGCACCCGCTGTGGTACGTCGAGCAGGCGGTAACCCGCAACACCTGGTTCTACCCGAAGCTCAAGGACGCCGACGTCCACACCATGCCCGGCGGGCAGAACATCACGGTCGAGCAGGCTCTGCACGCCGTGACCCTCGAGCCGGCGAGGCAGAACGGGCTCGACCGCTACATCGGCAGCATCGAGAAGGGCAAGGTCGCCGACCTGGTGATCCTCGACAAAAACCCGCTCAAACAGCCGCCCAACGAGATCCATCTCATCCGGGTCCTATCGACCTTCGTGAGCGGCTATCGGAACGACTGGACAAAGTGATGACTGACTTGTGTAGTAGCGACCTTCAGAATTAGGACTCCGGGAGGCGGCCGATCGTCCACTTTCTTGGAGCCGACCGTCCGCCAGGGCGCGCACTTCCCTACGGTAGTAGGGCTCCGTGGCCCGGAGACCGCCGGGAATGAAACCTGCACACTTCCCTCGCCGATTCGAACCGGAGGGTTCATGGCGACGAGAAGCGAGAGGCTGAACCGGCTGGCGATTGCGTCGTCCTGCCCGGAGTCGTGGCAGGTAATGAGCGGAGACGAGCGCAGCCGGTTTTGTTCGCGGTGCCAGAAGCACGTTCACGATCTCTCGGCCCTGGAGGAGCGGGAGATCGAAGCGCTGATCGCGGCCACCCAAGGGCGCTTCTGCGCCCGGATCACCCGCGACCGCTTCGGCCGGATCGTCACTCGGGAGCCGGAGGTTCTCCCGTTCCATCTGCCGCCCGCGCTCTCGGTGCGGCGCAGCTCGCCGCTCCTTGCCGCGGTGGTCACCGCCGCCGTCGGGCTGACCGGTGCCGGTTGGGCCGAGGCGCCCGCATCAACTCTGGTTTCGGCACCGGTCGCGGGGGGATTGGCCGCTCCGGACCCGGCGCATCCGGCTGGGCCAGGCGGAGCGGTCCTCTACGGTCGGGTGGTGGACGAAAAAGGAGCCGCATTGCCGGGAGCCACGATCACGCTCCGCCACCCCGAGGAAGGCTGGAAGTTTGTCGCCGTCACCAATGCGCAAGGACAGTTTCGATTCCGCGACCTTCCGAGCGGGGTCTATGACGTCGTTGCCGAGCTGGAAGGGTTCGATTTCAAATCCGCGGACGGTCTGAAGCTCGGCCCGGAACTGCGGCAGATCACCTTCACGGGCACCCTCTCGGAGACCGACACGATCACCACTACCGGCGAGGTCGCGATGTGGATGCCGGGGGGCCTGCCGCTGGACCAAGTTTTACGGGAGAGTCACCTGATGGTCACAGGGACAGTTGGATCCTCCGTGATGCTGCGGGAGCTGAGCGCCGGAGCCGTGCGCGAAGTCCAGACCGAGCTCAGGATTACCTCGGTCCTGAAAGGGAAGCCCCGCGGCGAGACGCTTCAGATCCAGCATTACGCAGTCACAGAACAGCCAGAGAAGTTCTTCCCCGGCGACGTCGTCCTGGCCCTCGTCGACCCGCTCGGACCCGGCGACGGACGGCCGGACTCCCTGGTCTACCTCTCGGCCGACCCCATCCATGCCCTCCGGCCGCTCCCAGCCGATCCGCGGCTCCGGCCGGAGCTCGGAGTCGACGAGGCGGGATGGCGGGCGATGAGCTACATCGCCAGCGCAACCCACAACGAGAAACTACAAGACCTCGTCACCCAGGCGATCCTGCAGGTCGAAGCCGCGCGGCGACAGTGGGCCGCCGGCCGCCGCAACAAAGCCGGAGAAGAACGTCTCCGGGCACGTACTGCGGCCGTGGACGAGGAGCTGCGGCGCAGGTTCGTGCAGGTGTTGAGCGGCGGGTAGTGAATGGGCATAGCCGCATTAGCACATCTTTCGAGACTACTTTCAAAAAACCTTTTTCCTGCGGCGGTTGTTCTCGGCGGCACGAGTATTGTATCATCCGAGAATTAACAGGGTGGTGTAACTTGTGTTCTTGGGCACGCAGCCGCTGCGAGGCGGGATCGTCAGCCCGAAGAACACAACTTTAGGAAATTTATGGAAAGGGATACCATGAAACATCGTTCTTTAGTCAAGTTTCTTTACGTGCTCGGTATTGTCTGCCTGGCCGTAGCAGCTCAGGGGACCGCCTTGGCGCAGTCGCAGCCCTCGTGCACCCCGGCCAACGGCTCGAACTTCAACGGCAACGCCATCGCCGGCGGAAACTTCATCTGGTTTAACGCGGTCGTCAAGTTCAAGGGGATCGACAGGACGGTCCAGACCACCATCGGATTCTTCGGCTCGATCAGTTTCACCTCCGGTTCCACAACCTACGAGATGAACGTGCCAGATGGCATCATCACGTTCTCGCCCACCGCCACCGAAGCATCGACCAGCTTCGACGGCGAGTCCTGGATCACGGTCGTGCCATCCAGCTTCTCGCAAGAGATCTTTCTCAGCGGTTTGTCCTTCCAGGTTCCGGAGGGCGGCCTGGCGGGCGGAATCAACCCTGTGACCTGGTCGGGAATGTTCATCACGTCCGAACCCCAGGTGACGGGGCAATGGAAGTGGGGGGCCGCCGTCTACACGCAGTTCTCGACCGAGGAAGCTACGGTCGGGGCCAAGCCGGTGGACGGCGACAAGGCGAACCCCTACCACAACTCCGATCACGCCGGGACACCCGAGAATTTCAAGCCCTACGTGACCGGTGGCGCTCGGGGCGGTGGTGGCTCCAACTGGACGGGCTCGTACAGCGGCACCGCAGCCGTCTGCTTCATCGGCCCTGAGTAGAGTCTGTCCCGGCTCCGGCCGCACGCTGGCCGCCGCTTCGACCCACGCGGGCCCCCTCCCCGGGACCCGCGTGAGCGTCCACTTTCTTGGAGCCGGCCGTCCCGCCAGGGCGCGCACTCCCTCTCGTTGGCAGGGCTTCCATGGCCTGGAGACCGCCGGGAACGAAACCTGCCACCCTCCCTGGAAGCTTCGAACCGGGGGCGGCGCCCAGGCTCCACCCAACTCCTCCATGGACGTGCACAACGTCTTCTTGGACCTCTCCAATCTCGCGCTGGACGTGCTCATCCTTTCATTGGACGTGCTTCACGTCTTTCAGGGTGTAGTCTTCGGCGTCTTGGGCACTCGCTGCGCCTCATCGTCCCTACACAAGGGCTCGATGTAGAGGGGGAAAGAGGCTTTCCCTCCGTCCAACGGCTCGATGTGTAGAGGGAAAGGCTCTTTCCCCCTATTCAATGGCCGCCAGAATAGGGGGACAGAGGCTTTCCCCGTGTTCGATGAGCTGTTGGGTGCTCACATTGCGCCGTTGGATGGAGGGAAAGTGACTTTCCCCCTATCCAAGGAGCCATTGGGTGCTCACATTGCGAGGTTGAAGAGGGGGAAAGAGCCTTTCCCCCAATCCCGCGACGCCTTGAGCACGTTCAGCGTGCCGTCGAAGAGGGGGAAAGTGGCTTTCCCCCAGTCCCGCGGCTCGTTGAATGGAGGGAAAACGGCTTTCCCCGTATCCGATGAGACGTCGGACCGAGACAAAACGATTCCTCTCTCTATTGATCTACGCAACCGGCGCCGCTGCAAACAATATCAGCAGTGACGCCTGCGCATGTTCCGTAGCTGCAGCCGTAGCTTCCGTTGCAGACCAAAGAGCAGGGAGTGGTGCAGGCGCATGTCTGGCATGTCCCGGACCCCGTGCCTCCGAGAATCCGGGTGAGATTCCCTGAATCGAGCGTCTGTAGGGTTTCGCGATGGAGGGTCAACTTGGAAGGTGCCTTCTTTTTCATCGGAGCGTCTCCTCAAGAAAAAATTGATGAGCGAATGGTGTAAGTGAGGACGTATCCTCTCTTCGATTTAGCCGTCTTCGATTTAGCCGTTATTTTAAGCCTAGGCGACCGGTGAAGGTAAGTCAAGCTGTCGGCTCCGAGCCGCTTTCGTCATGGCCTCGAAATCTGCGCGCGTGGTCCCAAGCTCGGGCCGATGGAAGATCGGCTCCCGCTGGATCAGCTCGTGCAGAATTTCGAGGAGCTTGGGGTCGGTGACCCGATTGGGTTCCATGGTCACTGGAACCCACCTTCTTGAAACTCGCCTTCTTTCTTTTTCTCTACTCCTTCCACCATCGCGCCCCATCCGTCGTAGATTCCTCCGCTCGATTCCGCCAAGTCCGAGAGCGCGACGATGTAGGTGTCACTGATCATCTGCGCGATGATGTGCGTACGCGACAGAATCACCGCAAAACGGCGACCGTCAGGCGCGTCGTGGACCTCGTACGCGCTGACGAGCCAACCGGGACTGGCGGCGATGAACCGAGCTCGCGCCTCTTCGTCGCCGAACTTCAGGGTATGCGAGACCTCCCTGGGAATGACGAGGTCTTCTCCGAGCTCGCGCTTCCGTCGCCGCAGTTGAGCCCAACTCGCCAGAAGAGGGTTGAGAGCGGCCCCTGGGTGTAGCGCATCCAGGTAGGTGCGCCAAGCTGGATCTTCGCGCCCCCCTCCCGACCACTGCAGGCCAGGAACCTTCGCCTTGAGCGCGAGGTAGTCGCGCTTGCGGATACGGCGCGAGCTATACCAGTAGAGCTCGCACTCGCACTCGCGTGCCCGCCGGCCAACGAATCGCACCTCGTTGGGGGAGCTGGGGAGCAGCCTACGGAGACCCCGGGGCCGACCGGTGATCAGGTCGGCCAGGCCGTCTACCAACCGGTCAAGGTCATCGCCCTCGTCGACCGTGAAGAACCAGTCTTCGCTGCCAACCACCGGCACCCGGATGCACGTGCAGATCGGTAGTCGAGCGTTCGGCGCCTCCGCGGCCGCCGAGAGGTCGACGGTATTGGCCCAACGAACGCCATCGATCTGCACGAACCAGGTTTTCCAGGGATCGTCCGTGTCGTCTGTCCACATAGGAATCGTGCCTCGCTGACTGTTCAGGCAGACAAGTTTACAGTTCAACTTCAGGACATGCCATGGGAACAAGTCCTCGCTACCGACCTGTGCGGTTCTCGCGAATCGCTTGGCACTGAGTCGGAGGAGATTGCCGAATCTGGTAAGATCAGCGCGCGCCTGTAGGGAATCCGAGGTTTCGGCGCGAGGAGGGCAGAGTCTGTGGGCCAATCATTGCGGCAGCGTCGATACAGTCGGGAGGAGGTCGCCCGGCGCGGCGACGAGATTTACGAGCGCGCGGTGCTCCCACTTCTCGGTCCCACGGATGAAGGGAAGTATGCGCTCATCGACATCGAGTCCGCCGATTACGAGATTGACAAGGACGAGATAGCGGCCTCGGATCGGCTCCTCGCCAAGCATCCGGACGCGCAGGTTTGGATGAGACAGGTCGGTTCCCGCTATGCCCGGCGTTTTGGACCACGCTTCAAACCGGCCGGATTGACAGCGTGATCAAAGGTCGAGTCAACATCCATCGAGAAGCACTTGTTCCTCTCACCCTACGCGGCTCTCAGGGTGACGAACACGAAATCGAGGTCGCGATTGATACCGGCTACAATGGTTTTCTCACACTACCACCGGATCTCATCGCATTGTTGGGCCTACCATTTCTCCGGAGCAGTCGCGCCATCTTGGGGGACGGCAGCACCGTTGAGTTCGATATTCATGAGGCGACTTTGATCTGGAACGGCAGCGCGCAGCGCATTCCAGTCGACGCCGCTGACGTTAGTCCTTTGCTCGGCATGAGCCTTCTCTATGGCCACGAGCTCAACATTGAGGTGATCGAAGACGGCAACGCCCTCATCCGAGCCTTAGAGATATCTTGATAAAGGCGCTCACTGCGTCGCTCCGGTCGGGGCCCAGAGGCTCTGTCGTTCCCAGGGTGTGCATCGTCAATCGAACCACCATCTCTCCGTCGGAGACGTCCCGCCTTCCATGGCCTGCGAAGGGTGTCGTTCAGGGCAGGGACGTCTCTACGGACACGTTGTCGTGATCCCTGGGCCTGGCCGTGGTTTTCCAGCGTCTTCATTGCCAGGTCCAGCTCGCGGCTGGGTTATGCTAGGGCCATGGCCAGCAAGAAGACCCGTCGGGCCTCAGGTCGCGGAGAACATGGCGACCAGGAGACTGCCATGACCGTCAGCGAACGGCTGTCGGTCGTCTTTGCCGTGCTCATTGGTCTTTTCGGTTTCGTGATGCTGGCAGGAGTGCTCATTCAAGCTCTCGAGGGAACCTCGAAGTATTCCAGATTCACCGATGTGACGCTCACGATCTTGCTGGGGGTCGTCCCCCTGGTCGGCGGCGTCCTTCTCTACCGGCGGGTCCGAGGGTTCGTCGTCCGGCGCCAGACCGCCGAAAGGGAGTCCGCCGTGTTGCAGGTGGTGCGGCAGCACGAGGGCGTGGTCAGTCCCGTCGACGTCGCCGCCGACTGCGGCATGAGCCTGGAGGAGGCCGAGGAGATCCTCAAGGGGCTCCAGCTCCGCGGCTTCGCCGAGATGGACGTGACCGACACGGGTATCATCATCTTCCGCTTTCGCCTCTGAACGACCCGCGCGCCAGTCGGCTCAAGCCTCAGGGCTCGGCTCTGAAACGGTCGTCTGCTCAGACACCAAACTCCATCGAGCACTCGCAAGAAGGCCCGCGGCTTAGATCGAGCAGCGGTGAGCGGGACGCTGCAAGGAATTTAAGCCTTCCGAAGACGTTCCACTTCCTTCTCCAGGGCACGGGATCGCTCTTCGGCGGCCGCGGCCCTCGTCTCTGCAGTCCGCCGTGCAGCCGCCTCCTTCCGTCGGGCCGCCTCGAGCTCCTCGGGCCACAGGCTCGGCTCCCCGGTGACGACGTCCACCAATCGCAATCTCTCCCCCTCGGGCTTGAACCGCAGGTCCGTGGTCCGGCTCAGCAAGGAGCCGTCGTCTCCAATTGGGATCGACTGGTAGCGTCCGCCTTCGAGTTGGAAACCCTGGAGCCGAGGCCGCAGGTACTCCCCATAGGGATCGAAAAGGACGAGCTCTTCGATCCCCAGCCGCTCGTAGAGCGATTTCTTTTTGCCTTGGTCTTCCCGCCGGGTCTTCCGCGACGTGACTTCCATCACCAGGCTCGGAACCGTTTCTTCCCAAAGGAGATAATTGGGCCGGTCCCATTTCGCGACGCCTTTCGCCAGCAGCACGTCTGGCGCGACGATGGCGGCCGGGTTGCCCCTCTCGTAGCAGAGGAAGAGGTTGCCCCCGACCCAGACGTCCGGCACGTCGGCGTAGTGGCGCTCCAGACCTTCGATGAGGTCGTTCATCACCTTCCGATGCAGGGTGGTCTCGGCCATGGGCTGGCCATCGGAGGTGGGATACTCGATCTCTTGCTCGAGTGGAAGAGCGCCCATACTTGCCTGCCTTTCCCCGACGGGTTGCGGGATTACACCACGAAAACCCCGTGCGTGCGCAACTCCTGGCCCGTCCATGCTAACACGGCCGGCCTAGCGGGCCGCCGGCGCTCCGGCGGCCCGGGGAATGGGTCAGCCTACCAACCGCACTTCTGGCCCTGGTTTTGCTGGTCGAGCCAGGTCTTCAGGGGGGCGAAGTAGTCGAGGATGGCGGTGGCGTCCATCTTGTCCTGGCCGGTAACTTCCTTGAGGGCTTCGGGCCAGGGACGGCTCTGGCCCATCTCCAGCATCTTCGCCAGGCGCCCGCCCGCGACCTTGTTGTCGTAGATCGAGCAGCGATGGAGCGGGCCCTTGTAGCCGGCCGCCTGGCAGAGGCCGCGCTGGAACTGGAACTGGAGGATGTCCGCCAGGAAGTAGCGCATGTAGGGCGTGTTGCCCGGCACGTGGTACTTGGCGCCAGGATCGAAATCCTTCTCGCTGCGGGCCACCGGCGCCATCACACCCTGATACTTCTCGCGCAGTTTCCACCATCCCTTGTTGTAGTCCTCGGGCTTGATCTCGCCGGAGAAGACTTTCCAGCGCCACTGATCGATCACCAGTCCGAAGGGGAGGAAGGCCACTTTCTCCAGCGCCTTTTTCATCAACAGGCCGAGGTCTTTCGACGGATCGGGAACCTGATCGATGAGACCCACCTGCTTCAGATATTCCGGCGTGACGGAGAGCGCAATGGTGTCGCCCACAGCTTCATGGAAACCGTCGTTGGCGCTGTCCTGGTAAAGGAAAGGCTGCTTGTCGTAGGCCCGCTGATAGAAGTTGTGCCCCAATTCGTGGTGGATGGTGCGGAAATCTTCGTCGATGATCTTGATGCACATCTTGATCCGCAGGTCGTCTTTGTAGTCGATGCTCCAGGCGCTGGCGTGGCAGACGACGTCACGGTCCTGCGGCTTGGTGAACATCGAGCGCTCCCAGAAGGTGTCCGGCAGCGGGGCAAAGCCCAGGGACTTGAAGAAGTTCTCGCCGTACTTGACCATCCCCTTGGGATCGACTTTCTTTTCCTGGAGGCGCTGGGTGAGGTCGAAGCCAGGGTCGGCGTTGGGCGGCTGCACCAGCCAATAAACGTTGTCCCAGCTCTGCGCCCACATGTTTCCCAGCAGGTGAGCCGGGATGGGCTTGTCGAGCGGCACGACGTCGTTGCCGTACTGCTTGTTGAGCTTGGCGCGGACGTAGCAGTGGAGGGAGTCGTAGAGCGGCTTGACCTGGCCCCACAGCCGGTCGAGCTCGGCCGCGAAGGCGTCGGGCGGCATGTCGTACTTGGCGCGCCAAAGGGCGCCGGTGTCCTTGTAGCCAAGCTCGCGAGCGCCTTCGTTGGCGATCTCCACCAGGCGCACGTAATCCTTGCGCATCGGAGGCGAGATCGAGTGCCAGCCGGTCCAGGCCTCGAGCAGCGCCTTGGGATCGTGGCTGTTGGTCATCACCTCTTCGAAGTCGGGGAGGCTCTTGCACGGCCCACCCCCGGGCGGACAGTACTTGCCGGCGCCGTATTGCCCGTCGAGCGAAGCGGCGAGGCGCGTCAGCTCCGCGGTTTTGGCGGGATCGCTGGGCGCCGCCAAGGTCAGGCTGCGCTTGACCAGCTCGATCTGGCGCCGCAGGTCCGGCGGGAGCTGGACGCCGTCGAAACGGGCGGCCTTCTTGGCCAGGTCGACGCCGACATTGAGGAGGGCCTCGTTGCGCTTGGCGGCGAGGATCTCCGTGTCGTAGGTGATGAAGGTTTCCTGCACCCAGGTGGCGCGGCCGGACTCGACTGTCAAGTCGAACAGGCGGGCCGAGGCGTCGGCGATGAACTTGCGCGCCTCGTCGACGGTGGGCTTAGGCGCTTGGGCCGAGGCGGGAACGGCGACAGCAAAGAGCGCCAGCAGGAGCGCCGCGCCCACGAGAAACGCGGCGGGCTGGCGGAATGATTCAAAAAGGCTCTTCATAGGCTCCTCCGAAAAAGAGGCTGAAGTATAGCGGAGGGCGAGCGCCCCCCGCCCAAGACCTGAAGACCCTCATCACCCCGGCCCTCTTCTCCCAGCCTCCCCCCCGCCTGACGGGAGAAGAGGAGGCGCGACGGGGTAGGATCAAGGAGAATCCGGCGGCGTTTCCGCTTCGAGCCTTCCCTCACTATTCCCTCTCAGACCTGGAATCTTGCTTTTCTCCCTCTTCTCCCGTCAGGCGGGGGGGAGGCTGGGAGAAGAGGGCCGGGGTGATGAGGGTCTTGGGCGGCGCCCCCGCCTACCGCGCCAGCGCCGCGGCGATCCGTTCCAGCCCTTCCTTCAGGGTGGCCCGGGAGCAGGCGAAGGAGAGCCGAAGGTGAGCTTCGGCGCCGAAGGCGGCGCCGGGGACCGTAGCCACGCCGGCCTCTTCCAAGAGGTACTCGGCGAGGGCAATGGAATCTTCGCGACCGGGGCGGAAGCAAGCCGAAACGTCCGGAAAAGCGTAGAAGGCGCCGTGCGGCGGCCGGCAGCGGAAGCCCGGGATGCCGTTGAGCAGGGGCACCAGCATGTCGCGGCGGGCGTGGTACTCGGCCAACATCTTCTCTACGTACGGCTCGGCGTGGAGCAGGGCCTCCAAGGCGCCCACCATGGCGAAGGATGTGGCGTTGGATGTGGCGTGGCTCTGGATGTTCTCCACCGCCTTGACCACCGGCGCCGGTCCCAGCAGGTAGCCGAGGCGCCAGCCGGTCATGGCGTAGGTCTTGGAGAAGGAACCCACCAGCGCGACCGTATCCGGAAATTCGGCGGCGAGGGCGGCGGCGCTGGCGTGGGGTCCGTCGTAGACGAAGCGCTCGTAGGTCTCGTCGGCGATCACCAGGATCTCCCGCTCGGCGGCAAAGACGACGAGCCGCCGCAGATCCTCCGCGCTCATCACGCCCCCCGTGGGATTGCACGGCGAGTTGATGAGGAAGGCCCGGGTGCGCTCGGTCGCCGCCTCGATCAGGGCCTCGGCGTGGATGCGGAAGCCGTCCTCGCCGCAGGTGGGCACCATGACGGGACGGGCGCCGCAGAACCGGACCTGCTCCGGAAAGGTCACCCAATAGGGCGACGGCAGCACCACTTCCTGGCCGGAGTCGAAAACGGCGAGGGCGAGCTCGAAGAGTGCCACCTTGCCGCCGACCGTGATCACCGAGTCCGCGGCCTTCCAAGGCGTTCCGAAACGCCGCTGGAACGAGTCGGCCACAGCCGTGCGCAAAGCGGGAAGGCCGCTACCGGGGGTGTAGCGGGTGAAACCCTCCGCCAGAGCCCGTCGCGCCGCCTCCACCGCCACCGGCGGCGAGTCGAAGTCGGGCTCGCCCGCCCCCAGATCCACGACGGCCACGCCCTGCGCCCGCAGCTCCGTGGCGCGCCGCGTCACCCGGAGGGTGGCGGACTCACCGATGGCGGACGCGCGGGCTGAGAGTTTCACGGGCGCGGATCGTATCATCAGGGTTGCCGCGCGGGGGCGGGCCCTTGACCTTGCTGGCGACCACATCGGGCGAAAACCCTCATCACCCCGGCCCTCTTCTCCCAGCCTCCCCCCCGCCTGACGGGAGAAGAGGGAGAAAAGCAAGCTTCCACATCTGAGAAGGGAAGGGAGTGGTGGGGGAAGGCTCGAAGCGGAAACGCCGCCGGATTCTCCTTGATCCTATCCCGTCAAGCCCCCCTCTTCTCCCGTCAGGCGGGGGGGAGGCTGGGAGAAGAGGGCCGGGGTGATGAGGGTCCTGGGCGGGCGGCGCCGGCAGCGTGGCGTCCAGGACTCAGGAAGCACCGGCCCCTCAGGGCATAAAATCCCCCCGCCCACTGTTCCCCGTCACAGACCGAGAGGGGCGATCCCATGTCGAGACGGCACATCCCGCGATTCCTTGTCCTGCTGAGCCTCTTCCTGTCCTTGGGAATCGGGATGGCCGTGGCTCCCGCCGGAGCCCAGATTCCGAAGCAGAAGAAGGCCACGTTCGTGCTCAGCGTGGACAACACGGCCTACGACGCCGGCAAGCCTGCCAAGCTCGCAGCCCTGGTGACGATCGAGCCCGGCTGGCACGTCAACGCCCACAAGCCGACGTTCGAGTATCTGATTCCCACGGTGCTGACCCTGAAGCTGCCCGCGGGCTGGCTGGCGCAGGAGATGCGGTACCCGGCCGCCGAGATGAAGACCTTCTCTTTCGAGAAGATGCCGCTGGCCGTCTACGCCGGCGACGTGGTCATCGTCACGCAGACCCAGGTGCCCGCCGGCACCAAGCCGGGTGCCTACCCGGTCGAAGCCGCGCTGCGCTATCAGGCGTGCAACGATTCCCAGTGCCTGCCGCCGGTGACCGCCGAGGCGAAGATCCAGATCACGGTCGGTCCGGGCGGGAAACCGCAGCGTTCGGAGCTCTTCAACCACCCAGCGGCAAGCGGCTCCACGGGCGCTTCATTTCCACCGGCCCAGAACCGCATCGGGAGTGCTGCGGCGAGCACTGCGACCGCGGCCACCGGAACGGCGGGGACCAGCCTGGCGATCATGCTGTTGCTGGCTCTCGTGGGCGGTCTCGTTCTCAACGTCATGCCGTGCGTGCTGCCGGTGCTGTCGCTCAAGATCTTCGGCCTGGTGCGCAGTGCCGCCCACGGCCGCGCCGAGGTGACTCGCGGTGCGCTGGCGACGGCGGCGGGCATGCTCGCTTCGTTCTGGGCCCTGGCTCTCGCCGCCATCGGCGCGCGGGCGGCTGGGGCCGCGGTCGGCTGGGGAGTGCAGTTCCAGCGGCCGGGCTTCGTCGCCTTCCTGGCCGTGGTGGTCGTCCTTTTCTGCCTCAATCTCTGGGGCCTCTTCGACATCCACCTGCCGGGAGCGCTGGCCGACCTGGCGGGCTCCGGTCCCCGCGAGGGCGTCGCCGGCCACTTCGCCTCGGGTCTCTTCGCGACGCTGATGGCGACGCCCTGCTCGGCGCCGTTCCTGGGCACGGCGATCAGCTTCGCCCTGGCGCAGACGGGGCTCGTCATCTTCGCCATGTTCACCGCTCTGGGTCTCGGGATGGCCCTTCCCTATCTGCTGGTGGCGGCGGCGCCCGGCATCGCGCGCCTGCTTCCCAAGCCCGGCGCCTGGATGGAGACGGTGCGGGGAGTCATGGGCTTCCTGCTGGCGGGCTCGGCGGTGTGGCTGTTCTTCATCCTGTCGTCGCAGGTGTCGCCGGAGCATCTCGCGCTGATCCAGCTCGGACTCCTGGCAATCGCCCTCTTCACCTGGCTGCAGCACCGGGTCGCCCGGGGCCGGGCCGGCCGCGGCGCCGCCATCGCCGGTCTGGTGGCCGCGGTGGTCATCACCCTGGTGGTGGCGGCTGGCTCCCGCGGCGAGGCCGACTCCCGGCTCGCCACGAAACCTGCGGGCCTGATCCCCTGGGTGACCTTCGACCGCGCCAAGGCGGAGTCGCTGAGGGCAGGCGGCCAGCTCGTATTTGTGGACGTGACGGCCGACTGGTGCTTCACCTGCAAGACGAACGAGCGCCTGACCTTGGACACCCCGGAAGTGGCCAGAGCGTTCGCGGAGAACGGCGTGGTGCCCATGCGGGCGGACTGGACCAACCAGGACGCCAAGATCGCGGCCTTCCTCAAGGATCACGGCCGCTACGGCATCCCCTTCTACCTCCTGTACCGGCCCGGCCGCGAGCCCCACGCTTTCAGCGAGCTTCCCAGCAAGGACGAGTTGGTGGCGAAGGTGCGCGAGGCGGCGGCGGTCTCACGGCCGATCGCTCAGCGGTAGCTCTTTCGAGGATACCGGCGATCCCGGTGAGATCGGCGGCGCCTGCGGCCTAGGCAGCCCAGGTGAGTTGCCGGCGGATACCGGTAGCGACACCGTCACCGCGCCGCCGCCGCCGGGTCGATTGGCCACCGTGACCTGGCCGCCATGCTGCTCGGTAATGCGCTGGACGATCGAGAGCCCCAGCCCGGTGCCGCCCCGGCGGCGGGTGAAGAAGGGCTCGAAGACGCGGTGGAGATCCTCGGACCGGAACCCCGGCCCCGAGTCTTCAACGATGAAGGCCACCGTCCCACCGTCTTCCGACGGCGCGGCGCGGAAGGTGACGCAGCTGCCGGGCGGCGAGTGCTGGATGGCGTTTTCGATGAGGTTCTGGAAGACCTGGACGATACGGTTGCGGTCGAGCCGCGGCACCGGCAGGTCGTCGGGCACGTCGAGCACGATTTCGACGCCAGCGCGGGCGCTCAGGGGGGCACAAGCGACGGCGGCGGCGCCCATCACCTGGCGGGGGACGGCGGGAGCGAAATCCGGGCGCGGCGGCTTGCCGTAGTCCAGCAGATGTTGCATGAGCTCGTTGAGCCGGCCTACCCGCTCTTTGAGCACGTCGACATAACGCCGGTACTCGGTGCGCCGCTTGAAGCGGGCCTCGAAGGCGTCGAGTGTCGCCGAGATGCCGAAAAGAGGGTTGCGTACCTCGTGAGCGACGCCCGCCACCAGCGCTCCCATGGCGGACATCGTCTCGCTGTGGCGCAGCGACTCCTGCAGCCGCGTCCGCTCGGTGATATCGACGATCACGACGATCGCCCAGCAATCGCCGTCCGGACCGTCGACGGGGCTGAGAGTGACGTCCCACACCCGGCCCCGCTCCTCCTTGGCCTGCTGGGCTGCGCGCTCGCCGGTCGCCGCCATCCGCTCCAGGAGGAGACCGACGGTCGGCCACGGCTGTCCGTCGCCGAGCACTCCCAGGAGCCGGTGGATGGCGGCCTCGAACGTGACGCCGGCGAGGGCGCGGGCCGCCTCGTTCATGCGCACGATGCGGCCGTCCATCTCCACCAGCAGGAGAGGGAAATCGAGGGCGTCGAAAGTCATTCGCCATTCCAGGGCCGAACGACTGATCAGAGCCTGGAGTGTTTCAGACATAGAGAAGATTCATAGTGGTCTGGAAGCCTCATAGTATAGCGAGTGCCGGGAAGACAACGGATATGAGCCACGAAAGTTACGGCGACGACCGGGACAACCCCCTCCCGGAGGACGAAACTCCCGTCGAGCTGCCCATCACGGACGTGCTCGACCTCCACAGCTTCCGGCCGGCGGAGGTGGCGGACGTGGTGCGGGACTATCTCGACGCGGCGTGGGAGAAGGGACTGCGCGAGCTGCGGATCATCCACGGCCGGGGGATCGGCGTGCAGCGACAGACGGTGCGCACGCTGCTGGGCCGCGATCCCCGGGTGACGGGCTTCGGCGACGCACCGGCCGAAGCCGGCGGCTGGGGCGCCACCTGGGTGCGGCTGCGGTGAGCGCGATGACTGAGAGCAGCACGATGACCGCGGGCGGCCCGCTGGCGAGAGCTCTACGGCGTGGCCGGCGCCGTCTCGGCGGGCTGCTCGGGCAGTCAGCGGTGAGCTTCGTCTATTCCCGGCGCTACCAGCTCGAGCTGCCGGGATTGCTCTACGACCCGCGCCGGGGGGAGCAGATCCTCTCTTTCCTCGACTCGACGGGTCTCCTCGGCCGGCGCGCCCTCCACGCTCCGGTTCCTGCCACCTTCCACCAGCTCCGCCGGGTCCACACGGACGACTATCTGGATTCGCTCAATCTGCCGGGCGCCCTCAACCGAATCACCGGCTTGACGCTCGCGGAGGCCCTCTCTGACCGCGCCCTGGCCGTGCAGCGCTTCATGGCGGGGGGAACGCTCCGCGCCGCCGCCCTCGCCCGCCAATCCAGGGGAATCGCCGTCAATCTCGGCGGCGGCCTCCACCACGCCTTCGCCGCCAAGGGCGAGCGCTTCTGCATCTACAACGACGTGGCGACCGCCATCGCCGAGCTGCGCTCCCGCGGCTTCGCGGAACGGATTCTGATCGTCGACCTCGACGTTCATGACGGCGACGGCACTCGCTCGCTCTTCGCCGGCGACCCGACGGTTCACACTTTCTCCATCCACAATCGCACTTCTATGGATGTCGAAGCCGCGGTCGAGGCGACTACGATCGAGCTGGGCTTCGGGGTCGGCGACGCCGCCTATCTCGACGCCGTACGCTCGTCGCTGCCTCCCGTCTTCGCGGCCTTCCAACCGGCGATGGTGTTCTACCTGGCGGGAGCCGATCCGGCGGCGGACGATCAGATCGGGGATTGGAAGATCTCGGCCGCCGGTCTGCTGAAGCGTGACCGATTCGTGGTCCGCTGCGCACGCGATGACGGCCGCCGGCTGCCGCTGGTGATCACTCTCGCCGGCGGTTACGGCCTCAACGCCTGGCGCTACAGCGCCCGTTTCTTCTCCGCTCTGCTCAACCGCGGCCAGGCTCTCGAGCCGCCGTCCACCGAGGAGGCCGTCCTTACCCGCTACCGCCGCCTGGCGCAGGATTTCGAGCCGCACGAGCTGACGGGCGAGCCGCAGCAATCGAACAACTGGGGCCTCACCGACGACGACATCGCCTCATCGCTGGGCGATCCTCACCGCATGCGCCGCTTCCTGGGTTACTACTCGCCCCAGGGGCTGGAGCTGGCCCTGGAACGGGCGGGCCTGCTCGACCGCTTGCGGGGGCTGGGCTTTGCCTATCCCACTTTGGAGATGGACCTCGACAATCCCACCGGCGACACAGTTCGGCTGTACGGCGATCGCAGCCGGCGCGAGCTGCTCGTCGAAGCCAGGGCACGGATCGACCGCGGCGCCCTTCCCGGCCTGGCGCTGCTGCGCATCGAATGGTTGCTGCTGCAAAACCCGCGGGCCGAGTTCACCGCCGACCGGCCGCGCCTGCCTGGCCAGCGCTTCCCCGGGCTGGGTATGTCGCAAGACATCGTCGCCCTGTTGATCCTGGCCTGCCACCGCCTGCAGCTCGACGGCCTCGTCTTCGTACCCGCGCACTATCACTCCGCCTCGCAGGGCCGGAAGTGGCTGCACTTTCTCGATCCCGCCGACGAAGGAGTGTTCCGGGCGCTCCAGGGAGTGCTTCACGGCCTCCCGCTCTCGGAGGCCACCCGGGCTGTGGACGAGAAGCGGGTGGTTGATACCCAGACCGGCGAGCCGTTCGTCTGGCGTCCCACGCCCATGGGACTGCCGGTGACCGATCGCTTTCGCTCGCTGGTGGAAGGCGAGGATTACAAGCGCAAGGTAACCGAGGAAGAGGCGCGGCACGCCTTCACGATCGGCCTGTAAGGCTTTTGCTATCATCTCAACCGAGCTTTCTATGACCCGCGCCGTCAGCCTGCCCCTCTGGGTGGCAATTCTGCTCGTCATCCTGGCGGCCTGGGCGGCGCTGGACCGCCTGCTGGTGCCCGGCGTTCGCTGGTATCTGCGGCGGCGGGTGCAGCGCGTCATCGACGAGCTGAACACCCGGCTGAAGCTGGAGATCCCGTCCTTCCAGCGCACCCGCCGGCAGGTGCTCATCGACCGTCTGGTCTTCGATCCCAAGGTGGTCGAGGCTGTGGACGTCCAGGCCCGGGAGCAGGGAATCCCCCGGGCCGTGCTGTCCGGCCGCGTGGAGCGTTACGCCCGGGAGATCGTGCCGGCCTTCAACGCCTACTTCTACTTTCGTATCGGCTACTGGCTCTCGAAGCGGGTGGCGCGGCTCCTCTACCGCGTCCGCCTGGGATTCTCGGACGAGGCTGGTCTCGCCGGCGTGACGCCCGGGTCGACCGTGGTCTTCCTCATGAACCACCGCAGCAATATGGACTACATCCTGGTGGCCTACCTGGCGGCGGACCGCACGGCCCTGTCCTACGCCGTGGGCGAGTGGGCGCGCGTCTGGCCGTTGCAGACCCTGATCCGCTCGACCGGCGCCTACTTCGTCCGCCGCAGCTCGGGCGATCCCCTTTACCGGAGGGTGCTGGAGCGCTACATCCACATGGCGACCTCAGCCGGCGTCCCCCAAGCCGTCTATCCGGAGGGCGGGCTCTCCCGCGACGGCAGGCTGCGGCCGCCGAAGCTCGGCATTCTCGACTACATGCTGCGCTCCTTCGATCCCCTGCATGGTGACCGGGACCTGGTTTTCATCCCGGTGGGAATCAACTACGACCGGGTGCTAGAGGACCGCACGCTGCTCCTCGACCTGACCCCCGGCGCGAAAAAGCCCAGCCCGGCGCGCGCCGCGATGACGACCTTGCGCTTCAGCCTGCGCAATCTCGGTCTGATGCTGCGCAGCCGCTGGCACCGCTTCGGCTACGCCTGCGTGAGCTTCGGCAGCCCCATCTCCATGCGTCACTACCTCGGCGATTTGGGGCTCGATCTCCGCAATCTCACGCGCGAAGAGAGAACCGTCCACCTGGAACGCCTGGGGGCTGAGCTGATGCGGGCGATCGGCGGAGTGATTCCGGCGTTGCCGGTGCCGCTGGTGGCGACGGTGCTCGTCCAGGCCGGCGAGCCGCTTTCAGAGCTGGAGCTTCAGGCCCGGGCCCTGCGGCTGATCGAACAGCTAGAAGCCGCTGGCGCCCACGTCTATATCCCCCGCCGCGATCAGGCCTATGCTATCGAGGCCGGCCTGCGCATGCTCACCCTTCGCCACTTGGTGCAGGAGAGCGAAGGCCTCTACACCGCCCGGCCGGAAGAGATGCACGTGCTGCAGTATTACGCCAACTCGCTGGCGCACCTGGTGCAATCGACTCTAGCGAATACCTCGCCGAGTCATGGGGCCTCTTGACAGTGTAGCTCCAACCATTGGCTGAGCTCCTTCTCGCTGAGCTCACCCGACGCCAGACGGACAAACGTCAGGACCCGCTCCTCGCGGTCCGCATTCAGACGAATGCCATGGAGCCCCAAAAACGTCAACGCCGCGGTGAACGCGATCCTCTTGTTGCCGTCGACGAAGCAGTGATTCCGAGCCAGCCCGTAGGCATAGCACGCGGCGAGATCGAATAGGCTGGCATTGCCATCGGAATATGCGAGGAGATTTCGGGGGCGAGCCAGTGTGGATTCCAAGAGACCGCGATCCCTAAGACCGTCAGCCCCTCCATGCTCGGCGATGAGCGCCCTTTGCGAAGCCACGACGACGGTGATCAGCAGCCATCGCGGCTCGCCTGTCACTTCGCCAACTCGCGGAGGACTTCTCGATTTTCCCGCATGACTCGCTCGGCCTCCTCCATCTGCCGGCCAAACTCTTCGTCATAGGGTGTAATCTGGTAACCGTCAGGCGTCTCCGTGAGATAGAGAACGTCCCCCTTCCGGACCTTGAGGCGGGACAAGATTTCCCGGGGCAGAACGACGCCGGTCGAATTCCCTATGGTGGTTACCTTGAGCTTGATCATCCAAGGGGTCCTCCTCAACAGGAGTTATAACATAGGTGATAACGCCTCGTCCAGAGAGCCCTCAAAACCCTGGGGACGGCCTGACGTATTCAGGACTGCAATGAGACGCTCAAGACCTCACGCCGTCGAGCGCCTGCACACCTTCGTCCGTGAGTACACCGACGGCCTCAACCAGCGGGACCTGCGGCGTCTGTTCGACCGCGACGCGGCCACGGCCTACGACGTCCTTACCCGCGAGCACCGCCAGGAGGCCGAGCCCAAGAAGGGCCTGAGACGCTTCCTGTTCCGGACGAAGCTGGCGTTTCTCGGCCTTTCCTACAAGCTCACTCCGGCCCGCCGGCTACTCTTCGCCGGCTCTCTTCTCGCCTTCATCGTCGGCCTGACCGGCAATAACACTTTCTCCTCCAAGCGAATCATCATCGAGTTCTCGCCGTTCTGGTTCGCCGTCAGCCTTGGCGGCATGATCTTCCTCCTGGCTCTGGAGCTGGTGGACCGCGTCCGCGTGCGCGACGAGCTCGAGGTTGCCCGCGAGCTACAATCCGAGCTGATGCCCCACATCCTGCCGGCCGTGCCGGGTTACGGCTTCGCCCACTCCTACCGCACGGCCAATGAGGTGGGCGGCGACTACTACGACATCATGGCCCTTCCCGACGGGCGCATCGTCCTGGTGGTAGGGGATGCCAGCGGCCACGGCATGGCCGCCGGGCTGGTAATGGCCATCGCCAACGCCACTCTCAAGACGGCCCTCGATCTCGATCCCAGCCCCGAGCGGGTGCTCGCCCTGCTCAACCGCACGCTCTGTCGAACCGGCACGAACCGCACTTTCATGAGCGTCTTCTACGCCCTGCTGGAGCCGTCGACCGGCGAAATGGAGTACGTCTCCGCCGGCCATCCGTTCCCTCTGCTGCGGCACGCCAACGGCTGCGTTGAAGAGCTGGGCAACGGCGGTTTTCCCCTCGGGATGCGCGATCCGCTGCCGGTCGTCACCCGCCACGTCACCCTGGAGCCCGGCGATCTGCTGGTGCTCTATACGGACGGTCTTCCCGAGGCCGTGGACAGCCTGGGCAAAACGGCTTTCGGCTACGACCGCATCCGCGCCGCCCTGGAGCTCGGCGGCACGCCCAAGGAAGTGCACGACGCGATTCTTCGGGCTTTCGACCACCACGTCGGCGACGAGACACTGCGCGACGACCTGACTCTGGAGGTCATCGCTCGGCTCGGGTAGACGATTTTGGATTTTGGATTTTAGATTTTGGATTGAGGCGACTGCCCTGCCGGCGACGAATTGATTTCAGATTGAACCGTCGTTCCCAATCCGGAGACGCCCGATTTTGGTTTTTGGATTCTTGAGGCTGTCTTGCCGCCCAGTATTTATTCAGATTGAAGCGTCGTTCCCGATCCGGAGACGCCCCGCGGGGTTCCCCGCAGGGCGTCTCTACATTGGGGGGGTATCGGCGACGAAATTGAAAAGATGAGGCCTTTCCCAAATGTCGAAGACCGACGACCGTGCCACCTTCTCCTACGGGCGCTACCCTCCGAATCACGTCACCGGTCCCAGCCAATGTAGAGACGCCCACGGGGAACCCCGTGGGGCGTCTCAGACGCGGCGATATCGGCTGCGGCTCCGAGACATCCGCCAGCGCGCGAGATCCCCCTCCGCCTATCGCAAAACCGTCCGCAGCCAGCGCATGAGGCTGAAGCGGCGGCCAACGCCGGGGGAGGTCTCGAGATCCCGCGGCACGCCGAGCTCCTCGAGGAGGGCCTCGGTGTGCTCTCCCAACTCGGGGGAGTGGCCGCCGGGCCTCGGACGTTCGCCGTCAAAAAGGGCCGGGAAGGCGAGACGGGGCTGGCGGTCGAGGCCCGCGGAGAGCAGGGCCCGCTCCAGGGCTTGCGGATGGTTACGCGCCTCGGCGGCGGAGAGAACGGGCTCGGCCGGGACGTCCTCCTGGCCCAGGATCTCCATCCATTGCGCGAGAGTGCGGCTGCGGATCAGGTCTTTCACCTGCCGGCGCACCCGTCGCGAGGCGCTGTACTGCCGCCGAGCGAGGTCTCCGCGGTCCACGGCTTTGCAGAGGCGCTGCCAGAAATGGGGCTCCAAGGCGCCCAGGGCAAGTTGGCGGCCATCTGCTGTCTCGTAAATGTCGTAGCAGGGGAGGCCGCCGGTCAAAGGGAGCGGCTCGCCCACGGCTTTCTCCCCCCCGACCTCCATGGACCAGCCGATCAAATTGGCGTGCAGGGCGGAGTCGTAGAGCGAGGCGTCGATCCACCGACCCTGCCCCGTCCGCTGCCGCTCCAGCAAGGCCGCCAGAATGGCGGTGACGGCGCTCCAGCCGCCGATGAGGTCCGCCACCGGCACGGCCGGTATCGACGCCGTGGATGCCAGCGTTCCCGCCGCCGCTTGGTAAGTGATGTCGTGCCCGGCCCGGGCCTTATAGGGACCGGCCTGGCCCCAGCCTGTCAGCGAACAGATCACGAGGCTGGGAAACCGCCGCCGCAGCTCCTCCGGCGGGAAGCCCAACCTTGCCAGCGTGCCAGGACGGAAGCTCTCCAGCAGCACGTCCGTCCGCGCCAGCAGCCGCTCCAAAACTTCTCGTCCACCCGGATCCTTGAGATCCAGGGCCACGCTCTCGACTCCCGCCAGCAGGATCCCTCCCAGCGCGCCCACTCCCTCCCGCACCGGAGGCGACAGCCGCACCGGATCGCCCAGGGACGGCTCCTCCACTTTCACCACCCGAGCCCCAAGATCCGCCAGCAGGCGGGCAGCGAGAGGTCCGGGAAGGTGGCGGGAAAGATCGAGGACGAAGGTGCCGGCAAGAAACATGAATTAAGAATGGCGAATCAAGAATGATGAATTAAGACTTCTTCATTCGCCATTCCTGATTCGACATTCGTCATTCCCTTTCCACCACCATTGCGAATCCGACCCCTCCCGCCGCGCAGATCGTCAGCAGGCCGAGGTTCTGGCCTCGGCGGCGCAGCTCATAGAGGAGCTGGGTGGCGACGCGGGCGCCGGTGGCGCCGAAGGGATGGCCGATGGCGATGGAGCCGCCGGTGACGTTGAAACGCTCGAAATCGATGACGCCCAGGGGCTCAGGACGTCCCAACTCGCGCTCGGCGAACTTCTTCGAAGCGAAGGCCTTCATGTTGGAGAGGATCTGCGCCGCGAACGCTTCGTGCATCTCGACCAGATCGACGTCGCTGAGCTTCAGTCCCGCCGCGCCCAACGCCGCGGGCGCGGCGTAGGCTGGCCCCTGAAGGAGCTGGTCACCCGGGTTGAGGGCGGAGAAAGCGTAGGAGCGAATGTAGCCGAGGGGCGTGTAACCCAGGGCCTTGGCCTTCTCCTCGCTCATCAGCAGGACCGCCGAGCCGCCGTCGGTCAACGGGCTGGAGTTGCCGGCCGTGAGGCTGCCGTAGCGCTTGTCGAACACCGGCTTCAGCTTGGCGAGCGCCTCCATGGAGGAGTCGGCGCGGATGCCGTTGTCCCGGGTCACCGCCTTGTCGTAGCGGGGCGGCGGGAAGGCCGGAGCGATCTGCGCCGTCAGCCGGCCGTCTTCGGTAGCCACGGCGGCGCGGTGGTGCGAGAGGAGGGCGATCTCGTCCTGGGCGAGGCGCGAGATGTCGTTCTCTTTCGCCATTTTCTCCGCCGACTCGCCCATCGACTGGCCGGTGGTGTACTCGGCGATGGCCGGCGCGACCGGCGCCAGATCCGCCGGGCGGAGCTTGGAGAGGATCCCGACTTTCTGCGGCAGCGTCTTGGCTCGCGACAGCTCCATGAACGTCTTCGCCGCCTTGCGCGAGAACTGAATGGGAACGTTGGACAGCGACTCGGCGCCGCCGGCCAGGACGACCTCGGCCTCGCCGGTGAGGATGGCCTCGGCGCCGAAGGTCATCGCCCGCGTCGAGGAGGCGCAGGCGAGGTTCACCGTCACGCCGGGGATATCCCAGGGGAGCGAGGTGCGGAACACGACTTCGCGGCCGAGGTTCGGAGCATGGAGAGCCGGCACCACGACGCCGAAGACGGAGAGATCGATCAAGTTGCCGTCCACGGCCAAGCGGGCGATCAGCTCGGCGGCGGCGATGCTCGCGAGATCGATCACGTCCATTCCCTGGAAGTCGGTGCCGGACTTGACGAACGGCGTGCGGCAACCGTCGACGATCGCAATACGCCCATGCGGCCCCTTCAGCTCGCGGCGGTCGGAGACGGTCGTCTTGACGGGTTTGCCCGACTCGCGGGTCCAGACGGTATCGGCCCGTTCGGTGATCTCTTCCAGGGCCGTCGCGGTGTTCGGCGGGCGCAGCGGAGCGGGCGGCGGGGCTTCCAGGGTGGCGTTCTCGGACATCGAAGACTCTCCTCTCTCGCCCTATATACCATGTTTATGCCGCTCTGCGGCAAGAGGAGGTACGCGCCCCAAAGTCACCCCCCAATTTCGCCAAAACTCCGCTTCAGTACTCCCGAGATCCTCGCTGCCGGCCACCAGGACAGTCCGCAGACGCCCGAAGGGAAGACCGCGTTTCCTTTTCCCTTTCGCCGCCCAGGCCTGCAGGACGGCAATCTCCGCCGCCGTACCATGAAACACCGTCGGGCGTATCCAGGCCGCGGTGGCGATCCGCAGCTCAGGCGAAGGCTCCAGCACCACCGCGGCCCCCGTCACCGTGGCCCAAGTCAGCATCGCCCGCTCCTCCGGCGTCTCCAAGGATCCGCCGAGGACGATGATCTCCCTCTCCACCGCTCGCCGGGCCGGAGCGATCTCCGCTTGCACGCGCTCCGCTATAGCCATCAGCTCGATGATTCGCACTTCTATGGGAGAGCCTTCGATTACTACCACGACGCCGCCGGTTTCCCCCCACTCCCGGGGCATAGGCGCTAACTCAGCCTCAGAGCTCCCCCGCCCAAGACCCTCACCCCTGCCCCTCTCCCGACCACCCCATCCCCCTCCCCGGGAGAGGGGAACCCGGCTGGGGCGGCCTTGCTGTTCTCCCTCGTCCTTGCTGGCTGTTCTCCCTCTTCTCCCGGTGAGGGGGTCGAGGGGGTCGGGAGAAGAGGGCCGGGGTGATGAGGGTCCTGGGTGGGGGCCTTCTGAGGCGGCGAAGTCAGCGCCTATGGAATCAGAGGGTGAAGGTTGCACCCACCGGCACTCCCACTCCGCAACCGATTCCCTCTCGCCGGTCACGGGAACCGACATCAGCCCACTTTCCATAATCCCGAGGTCGAGGGCGATCGATTCGGGGCCGGGCTGATAGGGAAAGGCAACGCGGGAGGCAGGGGGACGGTCTGCGAGACCGCCGGCCTGGGCGGTCGCCTGGCGGGCGACTTCACCCCAGGAGTGCCAGCGCCAGTCCAGCCCTTCGCTGCGAAAGAGCCAGGGCTCTTCGCCGGCGAAGCGGCTGGCGTGGGACAGCAGGGCTGAGTAGGGGCTTCGGATTGCGGGCACGGGTTCGCGCCCCGCGGATCAGAGCTGCTCGGCGACCGTCTTCAACACCTTGGCGATCTTCTGCTCGATCACCGGCTTCATCAGGCTGGCTGGGGGCTTGAGATTGGCCCTGCCGACCAGCCGGCCGTCCTCCAAGACGATGGTGGCCTGGGCCCCAGGACCGGAAAGGTGCATGACATCCTCCTCCCAGCGCCACTTCAGCATGCCGCCGGGAAAATTCTCCTTGAGCGCCGAGTCGAGCGCCGGCCGGATCTCCCTCATGGACGACTTGCTGGTCTTCACCTCAATGGTCAAGTCACTCATGGCGCGAAAAGCTACCACACCTACAGGCGGGAGTTTTTCTCCCCACGCATCGTGTTGTCACGTTGGGAGTCTTTCCCGTGCGCTAAGCTGGCAGCAGACGTTATGAGGGGATGGCCATGAACAACCGACAGATCCTTGCCTCCGCCCTGGTCCTCCTGCTTGTCTTCTACACCGCGGCTCCGGCTCTGGCCCAGGCACCGCGGCCGGCGGCGCAGACTTTCCCCGGCATCGCCGACCCGAATCTTTTCGAGGAAAGCATGAAAGCGGCGATCGAGGCGGAAAAACAGTATGGCATTCGCGACACCGCTGCCGACGTCTCCCGGGTCAACCGCATCGCCTATGAGCTTGCCCAGCAATCGGAATTCGTGAAGTACCCGTTCGTCTTCGGCATCGTCAAGATGACGGAGCCCAATGCCTTCGCCCTGCCGGCCGGCCAGATCTTCATCACCACCGGCATGCTGGACCTGGGGCTCGACGACGACATGCTGGCCAACGTCCTCGGCCACGAGATCGGCCACGTCATCAACGAGCACTCCATCAAGATGCAGCGCAAGGCGACGCTGATGAGCATCCTGGGCAACCTGCTGGTGGCCGGCGTGCTCATCGGCGAGTCGCAGCGCCGGCAGAACGTTCCCAATACACCCTACGATCCGCGCGTCGGCTACGGCTACGACAACGGCGGCAACCTCGTGCAGGGCGCCGCGGCGGCCAGCCTGGTGGTCAGCGAGCTGTTGCTGCGGAGCTACAGCCGGGAGCAGGAGGACGAGGCGGACAAAGAAGGCCAGCGCCTGGCGGCCGCGGCCGGCTACAACCCGGACGGCGCCCGCCGCCTGTGGGTGCTGATGAACGACCGTCTGCCGCAGATCAAAGAGTTCGGCTACATGCAGACCCACCCCTTCGGCGACGAGCGTGTACGTTCCGCCGAGGCACGCAAAGCCACCTGGACGATCGATCCGCGCAAGCCCTCGGCGAATGAGTTCCGCAAGCGCACGCAAGGAATCCTCAACACCTATCTCACCCGCAAGAAGCCTCCAGAGCCGGAGGTCGCCTTCCTCAAGCGGGCCATGCTCGCCACCTGGCCCACGGGCCAACTGGCCGACGGCCTGCGCCTCGAGAAGCTGCACAAGCGGCGGGACGACGAGCTCACCCGGCCCCTTCTTTCCCGCGACTACGGCGCGGTGGTGAAGCTCTACAAGACCGAGTTGGCGGACCTGAAGTCGCTCGATCCGAAAGGCACTCTGGTGCCGGTGGTGGAAGGAGAGATCTCCGACCTCGAAACCAAGCGCAAAGAGCTCTATCCCCGGGCTCTTGAAACGCTGGGCGGAGGAGTCTATGAAACCTCCTTCCTGGTGGCGTTCCTCAGCAACTTCCCGGATTCGCCGAAAGTGCCCGAGGTGGCTCTCGCCTTGGGCGACGCCGACAGCCGCCTGGGCAATCGCACGGAAGCCGTGACTCAATATTTGAAGTCCTGGGAAGCGGCGCCGGACAGCGTCGAGGGCAAGCGCGCTCGGGCGGGCCTGCGCAACCTGGCGCCGACGCTCCAGGAGCTGGCCGCGCTGCAACAGATGGCCGAGCAGGACAAGGACCCCGACCTCAAGCACGTGGCCGGAGACCGCTTGGCCGCCATCGCCAAGACCTACGACGACCTCGCCAACGGCTCCGAGTATCTGCGCCGCTACCCCGACGGACCCTTCGTGGTGCCGGTGATCGAACGCCTGAACGTCCTCGCCGAAAACCTCTACGGCGAGGTCGTGCTCTACCAGAGCATGGGCGATTCCGTGAAGGCAATGGAGCGGATCAACAAGATCCTCACCAACGCCCCCCTATCGCCCGCCGCCGGCAAGCTGCGCGACCGGGCGGTTCTCACGGCGTCGAAGACGTAGAGAAGCTCAGGGCGCCTTTGGCTTGAACACCATCCGGCCGGGGCTCAGCACCAATCCGCCCCCTTCGAGAGAAAAGTGGACGACTTTGCTTAGCGCCGCGAAGTAACGCTGCTCGTTAACTCCAACCGGTCCAGGGCACGCCATCTTGGTGGCCGCGATGGGGGCTACTTTGAGCGCTCCAGGCGAGGGTGAGGTTACGCCGGCGGAGTAACGGTTGCAGCCGCCGGAGCCGGAGATCTTTCCGTCCCCGAAGATCACGGTGATCGGCCGCTCCGTGGGAGCCGGATCGCCGTCGCCGAATTGCACCAGGGTCCAGGTCTTGCCTTCGAGAGCGTTGATGGACGTCCCCTCCCCTCCTTTGCCTGTCGGTTGGCCGTTTGCGGCAATTCCAAGCAACACGGCCATTCCCAAGGCCGTCGCGAGTCGGCGGAAAGCTCGGCGGGCAATCATTTCAGGCCTCCTTGGCGGTTGCCACCCAAATCCCAACCGGGATAGGCTTTTGCAATCGCTACCGAGAAACTATCCCCTCCCACAGATTCGACGCAAGCTGGCAAGGCAACCCGCGCCGGGTGGCTTCGCCGGTTCTGGCGTCCGAAGCGATTGGCGATCATCCTTCTGATCGCCCTCGGGTGCCTGGCTGCGGCTGAGGTTGTGGTGCGGGTTTTCTGGCCGCAGCCGGCTTTCTTCGCTTCTCCGGGCCTCTACGTGGTCGACCCAAAAGTCGGACACCGCATGCGGCCGGGTTTGCGGGGAGTGCTGGGCAACTTCGCCGAGTTCACCACCCATGTGCGGATCAATCAGCTCGGCATCCGCGGCCCCGAGATCGGTTCCCGCCAGCCCGGCGTGCGGCGCGTGCTGGTGCTGGGCGATTCCTTTACCTTCGGCATGGGCGTCGAGGAGAAGGATGCTTTCCCGGCGCAGCTTGCAGCCGAGCTCGGCCGCCGCGGCGTTCCCGCGGAAGGGATCAACGCCGGGATCGGCGGCTATGGCGTGCCCGACGAGGTGAGATGGTTCGAACAGTACGGCCGGGAGATCCACCCCGACGTTATCGTGCTCGGCATTTTCACCGGCAACGACCTGCAGGACGCCGCTCCGGACCGTCCGCCGGCCTTCATCTCTCATGGCGAATTGCTGGACAAGGCCGAGCTCAGCCGCTCCGCCGTCTTTCACTGGCTGTACCAGCACTCCCAGCTTTTCGTCCTCGTCAAGTACTCGCTTCCCGCGCCGATCGACCGCACGATCCGGCGAACGCTCCACATGCCGGAGCCCTCGGCCATCCGGGGCTTGAGGGAGGAGATGGCTCTCTACGATCCGCGCAACCGGGCGCGGGCGGAGCTGGGAGGTTTGGCTTCGGAGGCGGCGATCCGGCGGCTGTTCGCCCTCACTCAGGCAGAGCATCCCGCGATCGTCGCCTTGCTTCTCCCCTCGAAGCTGCAAGCCGACGACGTCGAGTGGAACGGCGCCTTACGCCAGCTCGGTCTCGCGCCCTCGCAGGTCGATCGCAATCTGCCCAACGAGATCTTCTCTGGTGTGCTGGCACGCAGCGGGGTGCCCGTGCGCGACCTCACCCCGATCCTCTCGGCAGCCTTACGCCAGGGTGAGGTGGACTTTTTCCCCAGGGACCAACACTACACAGTGGCCGGCAACCGGCGAATCGCCCGCGAGGCGGCGGCTTTCCTCCGCGCCCGAGTTGAACCTCCCGCGGCCCCCCGGATACACTCACCCGCCGCCGGAGACCGTTGAAGAAGGCTCCCGCGCAGCGCTCCCCGATTCTCATGACCTCTTCCAATCCCAGGAGATTCCGCAAGGCCCGGTGGATCGCCGCCATCGTCGTGGCTGCCGCCGCGGCCGCCGCCTGGTGGGCGCACACCCACCACGACTCGGTGAGGGCCCTTCTGCGGGGGCTCAATCCGAGCACGGACGCCCGGCCGGCGGCGCCCGCGGGTCCCGAGATCTCCTCCCCTGAATACGCCCGGCTGGGCGACGGCTTTCTCGTCTGGGAATCGAATCGCGGCGGACCCTGGCGCATCTGGACGCGACGGCTCGACGGCTCAGGCCTCCGCCAGCTCACGCCGGACGAGTCCGGCCACGAGCACTGCTGCGCCCACATCTCGCCCGACGGCAAGAGCGTGGCCTATCTGAGCCTCAGCAACTTCAAATACGCCGCCGATCCCGAGGAGGGGAAGCTCCACCTGATCGCGGCCGACGGCAAGGGGGACCGCGTGGTCGCCGAAGGGGCGCAGACGTACAGCCGCGGGCACCGAGCCGCCATCTGGCACGGCGACAACTTGCTGCAATACGTCGATCCCGAAGGCAGCGCCATCCTCCTCGATCTCGCCAAGGGAACAAAGGAGAAGCTGGCCGGCCCGAGCAGCGAGGGCAAAGGCTGGCTGGTGAACCGCACGCGGACTCATGCCACGACCGGACTGCCGACGTTCTCCATCTACGATGCAGCGCGCCGCGCCGTCACCGAACGTACGCCCTTCGGCGGCTGCGAGCCTTATTTCTCGGACGACGGCCGTTGGGGGATCTGGATGGCGGGAGCCGGGGGCCCTCTGCGGGCCTTCGACCTCGCCACGCGGACCCAGAAAACGTTGTTCGAGAAGAACGATCCGCGGTTGGGCGCTCAGGCCTACATGTACTTCCCCATGCTTTCAAACGGCTCCGCGCTCCTCGCCTTCGGGGCGTCGCCCAACGAGCATGATCACGAAAAGGGGAATTACGACGTCTTCGTCGTCGAGGTCGATCCAACCACCATGGACGTCCTCGGCCAGCCGCTGAAATACACCTCTGCGCCGACTCCGGACCGCTATCCGGACGTCCACGTCGAGCCGCTCCCCCTGGGCCGGCAGTTCGGCGAAGCGCCTTTCCATCTTCGTCTGCCGAGCTCGAAGCTCGGCCCCGAGGCCGTGTGGGACTTCGGCGACGGCACTCCGCCCACCCCGGGCAACGGCGAGCACACGTACGAGAAGCCCGGGAGCTTCGCAGTATCGGCACAGGCGAAGGGCGGTGAAATCCTCCGCGGCCGGGTCACCGTCCTCCCGGCCCAGCCGCCGAAGGCACTCAAGGCCGAGGTGCGCCGCGGACGCGAGATCCTCGTCACGTTCGACGAGCCGGTCGCCGCCGCTCCAGGTGGGGCGAAGATCCGCCTCGCGTCGGGCCGGCAGGTCACCGCCAGCAAGGTTGGAGCGGACGGACGGAGCCTGGAGGTGACTCTCGGCGCCGACCTGACGTCTGGCGACCGCCTCCATCTCGAAGGAATCGTCGACCGGGCGCAGCGTCCCAACGTCCTGGTGCCGGTCGATCTCGAAATCCCGCCGCCGCACTGGCCGGTCGACCGCAGGAACCTGATCCTGCTGTGGGCGACAGCGGACCAGCCCAATCTGGTCCCTGATCCATCGCAGGCCGCGGACCGCACCTATTCGGTGACGCCTCACGGCCGCGCGCGGCTGAATCACGATCACGCCATGCTGTTGGTTGGCGACGGCACGTTCCAGGCCGAGGAGCAGGCGGGCAAGAGCCTCGTCGAGCTGGCCGAAAAGAGCAACGAGATCACTTTGGAGCTGACGCTCACACCGGCCGAGGTGACGCCCGCAATTTCGGGAACCATTTTCTCTTTCGGCCGCTACAAAGGCGCGCCCCTCCTGGAGCTGGCGCAGCAGGGCGACATCCTCGTCTGGCGTCTGGTGCACAACAAGACGGCGGAGCCTGCGGCCCGCTTCGGCAAGCTCGTGGCGGGCCAGGCTGTCCATGTCGTCGCAGGTTACAGCCCGGGTCGGCGGGTGGTTTACGTGGACGGGGTCAAGGTCCTCGACGACGACGCGTGGCAGGGGGATTTCTACTTCTGGAAGCCGGGCGCCTTGGAGATTGGCGCGAAGTGGAAAGGCGTGATCGAAGGTCTGGCCCTCTACGACCGTCTGATCGGTCCGGACGAGGCTACCGAGAACGCCCGCCGCTACGCCGCCGAGAGGGCCCGCCGGCCAGCGGTGCCGCAGACCCGCGTGCTCGCGACTCTCCAGCGCTGCTCGCGCATTCCCTCGCTCGACGAGATCGCTCCCTATCGCCAAGCGCTCGCCGCCTGTGAATATCGGGTGGACCGCGTGGTGGCCGGCAGCACTTCGGGTCCGACGATCCGGGTGGCCCGCTGGGTGATCCTCGACGGCGAGACACTCACGCCTGCCAAGGGCGCGTCGGTGCCGCTGGCGCTGGAGCCCTTCAGTGGCAACGGGCAGTTGGAGAGCATCTATCTCTCGAACGACCTCGGCGCCAGCTCCTCGACACCGCTCCTCTACGACCCGACGAGCGGGTGAGCCCCAGTGGTCTTCAGCTCTCACCTCTTCGTCTACTACTTCCTGCCGCTCGCCCTGCTGGCCTACTTCCTGGCGCCGCGGCGAGCGAAGAACCTCGTCCTGACGCTGTTCAGCTTCGTCTTCTACGGCTGGGCCAACGTGGCGTTCATCCCGTTGCTCATGGCCTCGACCTTCATCGACTACTTTTGCGGCTTGGGATTGACCGGCGGTTTCCGCCGGCCCTGGCACGGCGAGCTGCCGCTCCTGGAGCCGGGCGGCGAACGCAGCCGCGCGCAGAAAACCATTCTCACCGTCTCCATCACCGCGAACCTCCTGCTGCTCGGCTTCTTCAAGTACTTCAACTTTACGGTCGACAGCTACGACTCCCTGATCGCCGCGCTCGGCCTCACCGGCCTGCGGCTCGATTCCGTGATGCGGGTGGTCCTGCCGCTCGGCATCAGCTTCTACACCTTCAAGAGCATGAGCTACGCGATCGACGTCTACCGCGGCGACGCGCGCGCCATGCGCAATCTCGTGGACTTCTTCTGCTTCGAATCGATGTTTCCGGACCTGGTGGCGGGGCCGATCATCCGCTTTTCGGAGATCGCCGACCAGCTCGTCAACCGCACGATCACCAGCGAGAAGTTCGCGCGCGGCGTTGCCTTCTTCTGCCTGGGAATGGCGAAAAAAGTGCTGCTCGCCAATCCCTGCGGCAAGATCGCGGACACCACCTTCGGCGCCGCCTCACTCGGCGCGCTCGACGCCTGGCAGGGCCTGTTTGCCTACGCCTTCCAGATCTATTACGACTTCAGCGGCTACTCGGACATGGCGATCGGGCTCGCCCTGATGCTTGGCTTCATGTTTCCCAAGAATTTCGACTCGCCCTACAAAGCGGATTCGATCACCGACTTCTGGCGCCGCTGGCATCTCTCGCTTTCCACCTGGCTGCGCGACTACCTGTACATTCCGCTGGGCGGCAACCGTAAGGGCGAGACGCGCACCTACATCAATCTGGCGCTGGTCATGTTGATCGGCGGCCTCTGGCACGGCGCGGCCTGGACGTTCGTGATCTGGGGCGCGATCCACGGCGGCTGGCTGGCGCTCGAGCGGGCCTTCGGCAAGAAGAGCTGGTACCGCCGGCTGCCGCACGTCGGCCGCGTCGCGCTGACCTTTTTCATCGTCCTCATCGCCTGGGTCTTCTTCCGCGCGCCGGATCTCGCAAGCTCCCTGCGTTATCTGGGGAGCCTTGCCGGTCTGGGAAGCACGACAGGCGGAGCAGCTTTGATCGGCGGGTTGATCCGACGGCCCTACGATCTGATCGCCCTGACACTCGCGGCGGTGATCGCCTGGGGCGCCCCGCAGACCTGGGACTGGACCCGCAAGCTCTCCTGGCCCAAAGCCCTGGCTTGTCTCGCCCTGCTCGGCGTCGCCCTCGCCGCGATGGCGACTCAGGGCTATAACCCGTTCATCTATTTCATTTTCTAGATCGCCATGGACCCCGAACGCGAGCGCATCGCCAAGATCGAGATCGGACACACCGACGTCTCGCCGGTTTTGGCCTGGGGGCTGGTCGCCGTTTTTCTGGCGGTGATCGCGACGGTACCAATCGTCGACGTGCTGACCGGCAGGGCCTCGAACACCGGTGTCACCCCGGGCTCGCTCGCCGCCATGGGGCCCGTGGTTCGCCAGGAGGGCTGGATCGCCGGCAGCTACGCACTACTGCGCCAGATGCATCAGATCGAAGACGGCCTCGAACGGAAGTCCTGGCTGGGTGCCGCCCTGCTGCCGCGGACGCAGCGCGTGTTGACGACGCTCGGCGTCGGCAATGAAAAGGTTTACCTCGGACGCGACCGCTGGCTGTACTACACGCCCGACGTTCAATATGTAACCGGCTTCCCCTTCCTTCAGCCCGACGTCCTCAAGCGGCGCAGACTTGGCGGCCCGGCCTGGGAAAAGGGTCCGCAGCCCGACCCCATCCCGGCCTTGATCGATTTCCAGCGCCAGCTCGCCCGGCGCGGCATCGCTCTCCTCGTGGTGCCCACGCCGCTCAAACCGATGATCGAGCCCGAAGGATTGGCACCTGGCCGCACCGTGGCGCTACCTCTGGAGAATTCCTCCTGGCCGGACTTCGTCCGCCGGCTCGACGCCGCCGGTCTCCAGGTCTTTGATCCAGGTATCCTTCTCGCGCAGGAAAAGACCGCTCACGGCCAGCCGCAATACCTTCGCACGGACACCCACTGGACGCCGCAGGCGATGGACCTCGTCGCGAGCCGCCTGGCCGAGCGCATTCAGGCCCTCGGCCATCTCGAACCGCCCGCAGGAGCCGGCTACTTCCGGCAGGCGCAGAACGTTTCGAACTCCGGTGACCTCGCGGTCCTCCTCACGCTGCCCTCGACTCACCCGCTCAAGGAGCCGGAGCGGGCGACGATCCAGCGGGTGGAAACCGCCGAGGGAAGCCCGTGGAGGGCCGATCCGAAGTCCGCCGTCCTCCTCCTCGGCGACAGCTTCACCAACATCTACTCGCAGAGCGACCTCGGCTGGGGCACCGGCGCCGGTCTCGCCGAGCAGCTCTCCTACTATCTGGCGCGCCCCGTCGACCGTCTCGCCCTGAACAGCGGCGGCGCCCTCAACACGCGCCAACGCCTGGCCCAGGACCTGGCCACCGGCAACGACCGGCTCGCCGGCAAGAAGGTCGTCGTCTACCAGTTCGCCATGCGCGAGCTGGCGATCGGGGATTGGCGGTTGATCGCGCTGGGCGGCGGAAGGTGAGGAGATGAGGGACGGCTCCCTTCGCGATTGGTTCGGCGACATCGACATCTACCTTTTCGATCAGGTGCTTCGGGAGAGAATCCGGCCCGGGATGTCGATCCTGGACGCCGGCTGCGGCGGCGGGCGCAACCTCGTCTACTTCCTGCGCAGCGGCTATGAAGTCCATGGCGTCGACGCGTCGCGAGAAGCCATCGCAGCCGTCAGAACGCTCGCCGGCCGCTGGGCTCCAAGTCTGCCGGCCGAGAGCTTCCGGGCGGAGTCCGTGGAAAGCATGTCGTTCTCCGACCAGAGCTTCGACGCCGTGATCAGCAGCGCCGTGCTCCACTTCGCCCGCGACGAGGCTCAATTCCACGCCATGTTGCGGGAGATGTGGCGGGTGCTCCGCCCGGGAGGCTTCTTCTTCGCGCGCCTGGCCTCCAGCATCGGCATCGAAACGAGAATCCGGCCGCTGGGCAACCGGCGCTACCACCTGCCGGACGGCAGCGACCGCTTCCTGGTGGACGAGGAGATGCTTCTCGCCCTCACCGCCGAGCTCGGCGGTGAGCTCGCCGATCCGATCAAGACGACCAACGTTCAGAACCTGCGTTGCATGACGACGTGGTGTCTGTCAAAGACGTGACCGCGCGGTCCATTTCCTGGAAGAAATAGAGCGTGAGGCCGTTGGGGTCACGGACGCAGAAGCTCCGATGGCCCCAGCTCTGATCTTTCAGCTCTTGGCTGATCGAGAGTCCCTTCTCGACCGCCCGGCGATACCGCGCCTCGATCTCCATTACCTCGATCACCATGAACGCGCCCTGCGGAGGCCTGGCATCCCAGAGATCTCCCGCCCCACCGCTGGGTAACGTCATCACCTCAATGAGCCCCGCAGCAGCCTGGAAAATCGTGCCTCGATCCTCGGGATTGCGATCCCATGTCTCGAAGACCTGAAGCTCCAGCCCGTCGCGATAGAACGCGACCGTCGCCTCGTAGGCCGGAGTGAAAAAGGCAAATCGGAACTGACCTTCATTCATGGACCGGATGATACAGCGAAGCCGGCGGGCGAGGCGCGGGGAACTCTGATACTCCGGTCCCGTATCTAATCAGAATGGCTCCTCGACAAAGGCGATGGCTCCGCTGGCTCTGGTGGTCCGGCGGTCTATTGGCGTTGTGGGTCGTCGGGGTCCCCACCGTGCAAGCACTATCCACTCGCCAGCGAGTCTTGTCGGCCGTGCGTGCGGCTCAGTCCGCCCGCCTGGAGGAGTTTGGGTTCGGCGGCTCCGTTCTGACCGTGGCGGAGCTGGCCCCGGGCCAAAGAGAGGCCGTCGCCCGGGCGATGCCTCCTCTCCCCGATCTCGGATGGCCCGGATTGATGCTCCTCTGCTTCATTCCCCATCACCGCATCGTGGCTCGCGATTCTGCCGGCCACGAATTCAAGTTCCAGGTCTGCTTCACCTGCGACCAGGTGCGAGCCGATGGCGGGTCGATCGACATGACTCCTCTCCTTTGGCGTTCCCCCCGGCGGCTGTTCACCGAGCACAACGTCCGTGTTCGAGATCTTCACGAGTATTCCGAGATGGCCCTTCGGCACCGCAAGGGGGCGAGGGGGCGATAGGCAGTTCCGGCCTCCCCTCGTAACGATGGTTGGCGAGACAGCACCCGCGAAAGCAACGCGGGGTGGCGGCCTCGTGTAAACTCCGGTAGACAAGAGGTCAGACTCATCGCGAGGAGCCAGGCGACGTCTGTTCCGGGCAGAAGGTCCTGGGTCCCTCAGTAGATCCCAGAGGCGTAAAGACCGCCCGGAGAGAACGAAATGGTACGAAAGAGAAAACGGACACCAGAGCAGCCGCCAGCGACGAGTCGTTCGGAAGATAGCAGCCTCCATCCTGCTCTGACACTACGCCGTACGCTGCAAGGGCACGCTGGCTTAATTTACAGGATGGCCCTCTCACCCGATGGTCGCATCCTGGCATCGCCCTCGCAAGATATGACCATCCGGCTTTGGAACCTAGAGAGAGGAGAACTCTTAAGGACGCTGCAGCACAGCGTACCTGTGGTCAGTGTAGCATGGTCGACAGATGGCAAGACGCTTGCCGTAGGCGGCGGCTTTGGGAGCAAGAACGTATCCTTATGGAATACCGAGACTGGGCAACCGATTCAAATTTTAGAGAAGCATCGCGACATTGTCTATGGTGTAGCTTGGTCACCTGACGGCAAAATGTTATCTTCCTGTTCTGGAGATGAGACGATTCAGCTCTGGGATGCGAAGACTGGGCGAAGCTTGGCCGAATTGGCAAGAAATCAAAAAGTATATAGCATAGCCTGGTCACCTGACGGGAGACGCCTCTTCGACAATACCCTCCGACTGTGGGACTCAGAGACTAGCAAGGTGAGAGAACTGAATGGAGGTAATGCCGTCGTCAACTGCGTAGCATGGTCGCCTGACGGACGACATGTCGTGGCAGGCTCGCAGGATCAGATCGTCCGCATTTGGGATCCTGAGACTGGGCATCAAAAATACCTGATCGAGGGACACACAGCTTCAGTGGTTTCCGTTTCCTTTTTGGATAACGGACGCCTCCTGCTCTCTCTAGCTGAAAACGGTGTTCTAATGGGCTGGCGGACCGACACTTGGGCTGAAACGATGCGAGTGGACAAGCTTGGCTCTGCCGACCTCCTCTTTAACTTTGCCGTCACTACACATTTACCAATAATGGCAGCGCCAGACTCTTCCGGCATAAGGATCAATATCTGGGAAATCGACTTTGCTCTTCTCCGAGGTTCGAAATCTGTTACTCAGAGCGTCTATTACGTGAACGCAAAAGCAGTACTATTAGGTGACAGTGGCGTAGGAAAATCAGGGCTGGGTATTCGCCTCGCTGAAGGCGACTTCCGCAAGACCGACTCTACCCATGGTGCTCAGTTCTGGCACTTTCCAACCGAGCGGTTGTCTGCCTTGCCGGCTAACGTTCAAGCCGATTTAACGCTCTGGGACTTTGCCGGCCAGCCGGAGTACCGCCTGACCCACCAGCTTTTTCTAGACGACACGGATGCCGCGTTGCTGCTGTTTGACTGCTCGGATCCCAGCGATCCCTTTCGAGGTGTGCCCTATTGGGCCAAGGTGCTGAAAAAACTCGCTCCGCCGCACGCCATAAAACTTCTGGTTTCGGCCCGCTGCGATGTCAGTCCTGTGACAGTGGGTCGGCGCGAGATCAACCAAGCGCTATCCGGCTATGGGTTGGACGAGTATTTCAAGACGAGCGCCAAACGCGGCGAAGGCGTCGAATTGCTCTTCCAACGCTTGCTTAACGGTATCCCCTGGGACCAGTTGCCGCGCACCAGTACGCCTCGTTTGTTTCAAGTGATGCGCGAGTTTCTCCTGGAACAAAAGGAGGTGGGCAAAAAGCTGATTCCTATGGACGAGATCAGGCTGGTTGCGAAGGAACGATTTGCTGAGCGTGCCGCGACGCAAGCAGAGCTTGACACCATCGTTCGGTTGCTTCAGAGCCGCGGCCTTGTGCATCGATTGGATCCGAGGCCAACGGTAACCCTCGTGTTGCTCAAACCAGAGTTGATCAATCAGTACGGCTCATCGATCATTCAAGTGGCGCGTAATCATCCATTAGGCATAGGCGCTGTATCAGAGCGCGACGTACTAATTGGCAATCTTGTTTTCTTCGGCTTCGATCGGCTTCTTCCTGCCGAAGAGGCACTTGTGCTGGAAGCTACAGCCGAATTGCTCATCCAGCGCGATCTGTGCTTCCGTGAAATGGGCTATCTGGTCTTTCCCAGCCAGATCAATGTCACCCGACTTCCGCCATCCGAAGCTCATCCGAGGACCGAGGTAACTTATCGGTTCTCGGGAAGCATCGAGACGATCTATGCGTCTTTGGTGGTGCGACTGAGCTATACGGACTACTTCAGGCGCGAGGATCAGTGGAAATACGCAGTCGAGTTCTCTCGTAATGGCAGCCGCCTCGGTTTTTCCATGCAACAGGTGGAAGAAGGCACCGGTGATCTGGAAATCTATTTCGATCCCGGCATAAGCGAATTCGATCGGGTGACGTTCATTCGCTTCGTCACCGATCACCTTCGGGCCAAGGGGATTGACATTCAGGAACAAATTCGCCTCTACTGTTCGAGATGCTCCAAAGAAGTAACGAATCGGGATGCCATCGAGGCTCGAATTCACGATGAGCACTTGGACATCCCTTGCCAATATTGCGCCACAACGATCCTCATCCCGAAAAGCATCGAAGAACGATACCGTCGCGACCTCTCCCTTGGCGAAAAGCAGCGGGAACTAGCAGAGACCGTCAAAGACAGGACAATGGCGGAGGTGGAGCAATTCCGGGCCGATCAGCAGTATGTACAGGCGGAAGATAATAAGATTTACATCCTGCACCTGTCGGACTTGCACTTGGACAACGACGCGCTCGCCGGCGTATTCCGGACCCAGTTAGAAGCCGATCTGACCCGGGAGCTAGGCATCCGGCGGCTGGAGTACTTGGTCCTCTCTGGAGATGTCGTCCATCGCGCGACCGAGGAGGAGTATCGCGCTGCGTTCGCGATGCTTGATGGTCTGGTCAAACGCTTCGGACTAGATCCTGGTCGCGTCGTTGTTGTGCCAGGAAATCACGACGTGAACTGGCCGCTGTCCAAGAAGGCTTATCCCTTCTTCTATCTGGACGATTTGCCTTCGTTAGCTCCCGATCGGTACATTCCGGCCGGCGACGTTGGCGGGCTTTTGCGCGACGATTCATTGTATAGGGAACGGTTTGCTCCTTTTAACACTCACTTCTACCGTCGCGTCTATAGCGGCCAGAAATATCCGCTCGACTCCGCAGACCAGGTACTCTTGATCGAGCGGCCCGAGAACCGTATCCTGTTGCTAGGACTCAACTCCTGCTGGCAACTCGACCATCACTTCAGGGACCGCGCAAGCATCCATATGCAGGCGCTCACTCGAGTCTTGGATCGACTGCAAGAAAAAGCCTACGATAGCTGGCTGAAGATCGCGGTCTGGCACCATCCCGTCACCGGAAAGCAACCGATGAACGACGAGTTCATGCAATTGCTCTCCGTCCACGGCTTCCAGATCTGTCTACACGGACACATTCATGAGGCCATTGAAGGTTATCACAAGTACGACGACCGGCGTGGTCTCCACATTATCGGCGCCGGCACCTTCGGTGCACCAGCCAGGGAACAGGTTACCGGGATTCCACTACAATACAATCTGCTGACCTTCGATCCCCGAAAGGGAGAGATCACCGTAAACACGCGAAAGAAAGAAAAGCCCGACGGGGCTTGGTCAGCAGATGCCAGGTGGGGCGACAAGAACGATCCGAAGCCTTGGTACAGCTTTCCGGTGCGGAATTATCGGGAGCGCGGCTGACACGGACGGCTTGGTTAGTGGAGGTAGATGTACGGAACTCAGGCGATCCGCGGCTTCGAGTGGACGGTCAATCCTCCGCCTCCGAAGCTCCTCGCGAAGCAGAGACCCCCCAGGGACTCGGGCTTGAGGAGGCCGCGGGCTTCCGTTTCCTGTGCAACGCTGTCAGGCAAACTAAACCGGATCTCGCTGGACGGTTCCTTCTTTCTTGCTCATGGTCTCCACGGCCCAGTCTAGGATTCTTGTTGGTCAATGCCCCATCATCCGTCCGCGTTGAACTTGGCGCCGGAAACGCTTCTCCAGGCCAGGCTGTCGCTCCTTGTAGAACAACGCGGCCTCATCCACTTCCTGGAAAGCCTCTGGATGAAGCCGGTAAGGCCTCATGAATATTTCTTCTGAAGGGCAGACAGAGCTTCTTCACCTGGGAGAAGCTCGACTTCGCCACGATCGATCTCGCTACAGCGCTGGCGGATCTCAGTTATTCATTCGGGAGAGATGACAAAATCTTCCTCGTAGCCCAAGCTCTCCAAGAGTATCTCGACTAAGTGAGCTCTAGAGCTTGACAAGAGCATCAGGGATTTTTTCAGCGATCTCTTCGACATCAACGCTCATGGCAATCCTCGCCTCCCTGCTCGAAGTACACACTTCGCGGTCAAGGGTGGTCCAGGGGCCTCTTCCCGAGTCTCCCGAGCGGGAAAAGGCGTTCCCGCCTGGTACGGGAGCGAAGGGAAGGGCCTTCCCGGGTAGGAAAAGATCGCGCCCGGGCGGAGAACGTTCTCGCCCCGTTCTTCCGGAGCGTTCCCGAAAGGAAAGGGACTGTCCCGGGATGACCGGGACTACTCCCGTATCGGAAAGGCGCTCTCCCGGCTCGACCGGGAGCTCGACCAAGTGGAAAAGAACCGTTCCCGCTCGCTCGGGGCTTCCCCGAGGCCCGTATCCGCTCTCCCGAGACGTTCCTCCACTGGGCCGAGAGGTTCGGGGACACGCCGTTACGTTGATCTTGTCCGCCTCGTGCCACCGGGTGGACTCTCTGGAGATCCGGGCCTTCGGCGCCGATCCGGATGAGAGGCAGTTGGTGAAGAACCTGGTGGGTCGGGTTAAGGTGCACCAATAGAGGTATACTTCGCTCATGGAAGGGCCCAGGGTCTCTACCGCATCTCGTCCTCTCGCCGATCGAAAAGCCGCCAAACGGCAGGCTCATCTCCGCGTTAACAGCGACCTCTTGACGAAAGCTCACGAGTTGGGCATCAACCCGGCCACGACTCTCGAAGAAGCCTTGGCCGAGGAGATCAAGAAAAGGAGCCGCGAGGTCTGGCTTGAGGAGAATCGGGATGCCATCGAGACCTATAATGAGCTCGTCTCCGGGCACGGTGTTTTTAGCGACGGCTTGCGGGGTTTTTGATGACCCAGTTCACGGTCTACAAAAACAAGAATCCTCACACCCGAGTTGCAGTTCCCTTCCTTCTTGACATCCAGAACGATCTGCTAGACGGATTGGAAACCAGGGTTGTGGTGCCTCTCCATCCGGCCTCCGCCTTGAAAGGAAAGCCCTTGAAGACGTTGACGCCAATCTTGGTGATCGAAGGCGAGCCCTTCGTCATGCTGACACCTCAACTCGCTGGTATCCCAAAGAGCGAGTTGGGAGCCCCGGTCGCCCAGGTCCCGCAACACCGCACGGAGATCATTGCTGCGATCGACCTTCTCGTAACCGGAGTTTGACCCCGGCTCGCGAGAGACGAAGGTCCCGGGATTCCTAAGCCCAGCTCAACGGCTGGGACCAGACCCAGCCACCCGCGGCTCGTGCAGAAGATCGCGGATTTCGAGCGCCAGCGCGGCGAGATCCGCTTCGACCTGGACCTTTCGTCCTGTGGACAGCGGGCGCCCGTCCTTCGGCCGGCACTGGATCTGCGCGAGCCAAGCCACGGCCTGCCAGGCACAGGGATGAACGATGACCGGAATCACCTGCAAGCCGGCTCGCCTCCGCTCGAGGAATCGCGGCACCTCGGTGCCGCGAATGAACTTCGAGGTCAAGAAGTCCGCGGAGACCAGCAGCACGGCGACACGCGCCTTTTCCATCGCGGCCTCAATCGCCGGGAACCAGTCCTCACCCGGCTTGATGCGGCGGTCATCCCAGGTTTCCAACATGCCTTCCACTTCGAGCACCTTCAGATGTTTGACCAGCCGATCTTTCCAAGCTTCATCCGCGTGGCTGTAGCTGATGAAGACCGTGGAGAGATCGACGCCTTGACCAGATGCCTGCCTGCTGCCTGACCGTGCCGCTTCAGGCAAGGGGCGGCGAAAGGCTCGCAACAGCCACACCGCCGGCCAGGCGTGCAGCAGCCCCAGCACCACCAAGGCTGCGAGAAAGACAGGAGAACGCTTGTCCAGGGTGCCGTCTGACCCGGAAGAAGCCAGGACGGCGCCTTCGACGGTGACTTGGAGCTTGTCACCGGCCGGACTGAGGCCTTTCATCGACAGATCGGCCTTGCCCGTCTGTGAAACGAGCTCCAACCGGGAGGGGACTCGCAGCGAGCGGAGAGGGAGCTCCGAAAAGACGAGGAGCTCCGGGGCAGATTCCCAGCTCTTGCGCCAGAAACTCAGAGTCAGAGGCGAGCCTTGCTTCACGACGAGCATGATCTTCACCGACCGAAACTTCTCCCACTCCTGACCTCCGATACCCAGCAGGCGCTTGCAACCGATTCCGTTGGACGTTGGGTCCTCCGGCGGCGCGACGGGCTCAAGCTCGACGCGCAAATCCGTCTTGGGTGCAGTCAGGGTGAGGACCCGCATCTGATCTCTCCCCCCCTCCCTTTTTTCTTCCCTGAGGTGCAGCTCAACAGAGCTCGCGGTGTCGACGGCGTCGGCCCTGAAGTTCATGGAGCAGGACAGCGGGGACTCGGTGGAGCCCGGTAGCGAGAAGTAGTGGATCCTCCCGAAGCCGGTCGGCGGTTCCTGGTTGGTGAGCTGACGGAAAGTTTGGGCGAAGCCTTGGTCTATGCGAGCCAAGGGGGCCTCCACGTCGAGGTTGAAATCCGCTGGCCCGTCACGACCGAGCAGCGGCTCGCTGGGTTTAGGTTCTGCCACGAGGACCAGCTCTTCCCGCTCCGGTTCGAGCTGGATCGGTCCGAAATGATCGCTCCGTCGCACCAGCAGGCGCGGAAGGAGGAAGACGCCGAAGAGGATGTCCAAGAGGATGAATCCGGCGGCAATCAGAATGGCGCGAGCCCGGAGCCGCCGGCATCGCGCCCGTCTCACCGCAGCCGGATCTTCAGGGGCGGACACGGACCATCGTTCCAGATAAGGCCGTGTTCCAAGCTTCAACATTCGGCCCGAACCACGCGGTGACCTGGAGCCTGTGCAGACCCTTGGATTTCCGGTTGTTATCGTCCCGCCCGTCCCAAAAGTCTTTGCGCTCTTGATCTCGGCTTGGGGTTGGTTTGACATCCTTCCGGAAAATCGGCGTGGGCGCACCGGTAGAGTCGTCCAGACGGTCGATCTGAACCCGCACCTGATTGAAGCTTCGTCGCACCATGTAGCTGTAATCAGCGCGCTGCCCACGCTTGACGTCGATCTCGGAGGGCGAGAACCGTACGTCGACGACGGTCATCGATCCGACCGCCTCGTCGCCGGCTCCGAGGCCGTAGGTTTTGAAGGGCACCGGCTGGTCGCCGTCCTCTCCTGCATAGGCCCGCAACGACAGCTTTCCCTCCTGGATCGCGTCGCCCAGGTCCTTGCTCAGATAGAACTTGTCCGATTCCTGCCGGGACCCAGCGGGCGCGGTGCCAACTTCGGGGATGCGGTACTTCGTGGCCGCGCCACTCTTGGGTGTAATTGTGAGGCGCAGATGGCCCGGTTGCTCGAGCTCGTAGGCGACCACGAAAGGCCACCCGCCGCGGACCACAGCCTTGCCATCGACTCCGATCCTGCGGAAGACCAGGTCCGGCCCCATCGAGAGGATGGCGGGGAGCGCCGTCTTCCCCAGGCTCGTGGCGTTCGAGGACCGCCCCCGGGAATGGGAACCGCCGACAGATACCGAAAAGCAGGCGAGTAAGAAGCATGGAGCGAGAAAAACCCACAGGGCGGCACGACGCCAGCGGAAAGACATTCGCACCTCCTTGTTAAAGATCACTGTGAATACTATCACGCACGGGGCCAGCCCGGTGCTGCACCGCACCTCGGCCATGATGGCGTGCCAAGCGACCACCGTGCGGCTCCTATCATCCATCGACGCGCTCCAATCGACGGCTGCAGCGCTCCGATCGCCCGTCGCTTGCAGTTCAAGCAACCATCGTTTGGGCTCCAAGCGGCCGTGGATGGGGTCCAAGCGTCAGGTGCTTGCAGCCCAAATCTCCCCAGGATGGGCTCCAAGCGGCCAAAGATGGAGTCCAAGTTTCAAAAGATGGAGTCCAAACGCCGGACACTTGGAGTCCAACTTCCCAGGATGGAGTCCAAACGGCCCAAGATGGAGTCCAAATCTGAAAAGATGGAGTCCAAGCGGCGGAAGATGGAGTCCAAGTTTCAAAAGATGGCGTCCAAGCGGCGGACGCTTGCAGTCCAAATCTCCCAGGATGGAGCCCAAGCGGCGGACGCTTGGAGGACCTGCCAGGCCGGTTCCGGGCCGACTCCTCCCGCTTGGAAGTTGTTAAAACGGAGTAAGGTCGCCGGGCGGGACTCTGGCCCTTCCGGGGGAACTGGTACACTCCCCGCCTCATGACCAGAGGTTCCCGACCGACCGTCCCGCCCGTGCCTGTGCCGGGCGGCAGAATTCTGCTGTTCGGGACGGTCTTCTTCACCAACCTGCTGTCGCTCGCCTGCCAGGTCCTTTGGCTGCGGAAGATCTCGTTCCTTTTCGGCTCGACCGCCCTGGTGTTCAGCACCGTGGTCGCCGTCTTCCTGCTCGGGCTCGCCGAGGGCGCTCTGTGGGGCGGCAGGGTGGTGGACCGCACGCGGCGGCCGTGGCGGCTGCTGGGATGGCTGCAAATCATCCTCGGCGTCTGGGTGGGGGTCAGCCTCCCCCTGTTCGAGGCGGGACGCAACGCGTTCCTCGCCATCGCTCCATCGAATCTGGGACCCTTGCCTTCGGCGCTGCTGAAAATCGCCGTGGTTCTCGTCTGCATGCTCGCGCCGACGCTCGTCATCGGCGCCGTCTTCCCCCTCGCCGTACGCCTCGCGTCCCGCGAGCCAGGACACCTGGGGCGCGATCTGTCGCTGATTTATGGGCTCGATACCGTGGGCGCCGCAGTAGGTGCGCTCCTCGCGGGTTTCTTCTTCGTGCCGCAATGCGGGCTTTCGGCGTCGACCTGGATCCTGGGCGTGGGCGCGGTGGACCTGGGACTCTTCATCCTGTTGCGCAAGCGGATCATTACGCCCCATGAGAAGAAACGGCGCAAGGCGAGCCGGCAGGCGGCGGCAGCCGCGGAGGCGGCGGACGCTACGGCGACGGCCGCGCCCGAACCCGCCGTGTCGAGCTCGCGGCAGCGGCTCGTCCTCTTCACCTTCTTCCTCGCGGGCGTCGCGGCCCTGCTGCTGGAAACGGGGTGGAACCGCTTCTTCACCCTGCTCAATGGCACTCACGTCTTCTCCACCGCCGCGGTGCTCGCCGGTTTCCTGGCCGGCATCGGCCTCGGCAGCCTCCTGATGGCGCGCTTCATCGACCGCATCCAGAATCCCTTCGCCGCCGCGGCCTGCCTCTATGCGGCCGTGGCCCTGAGTGGCATCGCGGTGTTCCGCTCCGCGACGCTCTTCTCCCGGGCCTACTTCCGCATCGTCCTCTGGCAGGTCGGCTACAACCCGTTCCAGCTCACGGTGTGCCTGCTCATCCTGGCGATCGTCCTGCTGGCGACCCTGGCCCTGGGCGCCAGCTTCCCCCTGGTTGTACGTATGATCACCGGGGACCGCGCCGGCACCGAGCATGCCGCCGCCGCGGGACGGGCTTTCTTCGCCAACACCCTGGGGGGCGTGGCAGGTGCCTTGCTGGCTGAGCTCGTACTGATGCCGGCCTGGGGTTTCGCCGGGCTGATGGCGATAACTCTCGCCCTATTCGCGCTGGTGGCAGTGATCTTCCTCGGCCTGTCCCGCCAGACGATCGGCGCTCCCGGGCGGCAACGCTGGGCGCCGGTGGCGACGGTCGCGGTCCTCTTGGCAGGCGCGGTCGTCCTGTCGCCGGCGGTGCTTCCTTTCGCGCCTCCCGTGAACGCTCTCTACTTCCACGGCCTGCATCTGGGCAACTGGTCCGCCTACGAGGCGGCGAACAAGACGATGCGGGTGGTGGAGGAAAGCCAGGGCCTCTATGGGCAGGTGGCGGTGGTGCGCCAGGGTCCCAATCTCCTGCTCAAGACCAATGGCAAGACCGACGCCAACTTGACGATGATCGACAACCGCACGCGGTTCCTGCTCGGGCACCTGCCGCTCCTCTTCCATCCCAACCCCCAGCGGGTGCTGGTCATCGGGCTGGGAGGAGGCGCCACGCTGCGCGCCGTGGTCCACCATCCCGAGGTGCAGGAGATCGTCGTGGCGGAGATCGATCCGCTGGTGGTCGCGATGGCCCGCAAGCACTTTGCGGCCCTCAACGATCACGCATTGGCCGATCCCCGGGTGCGGGTGGTGATCAACGACGGCCGCAACTTCGTGGACAGCGGGTCCGCGAGCTTCGACGTCATCACCTCGGACCCGCCCAACCTCTGGGTGTCCGGAGCGTCGGGACTGTTCACCCAGGAGCTCTATCGCTCCGCGGCGAAGCGGCTGACCCCAAGAGGCATCCTCTGCCAGTGGCTGCCGCGCTATGAGATGAAGAGGAACGATTTTCGCGCGATGATCCACACCATCCACACCATCTTTCCCTTCGTCGCCTTCTGGGGAGTGGGGACGGACGTGATCGTCCTCGCTTCGCCGCAGCCCATCAACGTCGAGCTGCCACAGCTGAAGGCGAAGCTGCTCAAACCGGACCTCGCTCGCGACTTCATCTCGGTCAATTACCGGGCGAGCGACATTCTCGAGCTCATGAACTCCCCCGCGGCGCGGCCCGACCAGGTGGACGCCTTCCTCGCGGGGGTCGACTCCCTGAACCTGGACGATCGACCGATTCTGGAGTTCAATACCGCCCGCAATCTCTTTGACGCAACGAAGGGTAAGTAGTCGATCATGAATCCGGAAATCCATCCGGTCGCCGAGACCGGTCCGCAGCTCCTGCACGAGATCTTCGAGGGCGTCGCCCGCCGGCTTCCCGATCAGGTGGCGATCGAGGTTCCCCCGACAGCCTCAGCGCCCCGCCGGCGCTTCACCTACGCCGAGATCGACGCCCAGGCGAACGCGCTGGCGGCACGCCTGGCGCCGTTCGTCAGTGCCGAGAGCGTCGTCGCCATCCTGCTGCCGCGCCGCGATCATCTCATCTACGTCGCGCAACTGGCGGTGATGAAGGCCGGAGGCGCCTATACCTGCCTGGAGCGCACCGCTCCCGCCGAACGCCTCCGCTTCGTCCTCGAGGACTCGCGGGCCGTCGCCGCGATCACGTCGGAGGAGCTGCGCGGCCAGCTGGCGTCGCTGGGCTACCCGGCCGAGAAGACGGTGATCGCCAGCCCGAAGCCGCCTGTCGCCTCGCCCGAGCCGCTGCCGCCACGGCCCTGGCTCACGCCCTCGACCCTCTGCTACGTCATCTATACCTCCGGCACCACGGGCAATCCGAAGGGGGTGATGGTCGAGCATCGCAGCGTCGTCAATCTCGTCGTCGCGGACGCCGAGCGCTACGGCCTCGGACCGCGGGACCGCGCGGCCCAAAGCTCCTCGGCCGCCTACGACTCGTCGGTCGAGGAGATGTGGCTGGCCTTCGCCGTCGGCGCCACGCTGGTGGTGATGAACGACGACATCGTGCGGCTGGGACCGGACCTGGTGCCGTGGATGCGCGACGAGAAGATCAACGTCTTCTGCCCGCCGCCCACCCTGCTGCGCATGTGCGCCTGCGACGACCCGGAGCGCGAGCTGCCCGACCTCCACCTGCTCTATCTTGGCGGCGAAGAGCTGCCCGCCGACGTCGCGAACCGCTGGGCGCCCGGGCGCTGGCTGGAAAACGGCTACGGCCCCACCGAGTGCACGGTGACGGTGGTGCGCACCCGGATCTATGCAGGAGAGCCGGTGACCATCGGCAAGCCGCTACGCAACGCCCTGGCCTGGGCCCTGGACTCCGAGCTTGAAGAGGCGCCCCGCGGCGAGGTCGGCGAGCTCTGCATCGGCGGTCTCGCCGTGACCCGCGGCTATCTCAACCGGCCGGACCTCACGCACGAGAAGTTCGTCGATCACCCGCGCTTCGGACGCATCTACCGTTCGGGCGACCTGGTCCGCCAGCTCGCCTCGGGCGACTTCGAATACCTGGGGCGCTCGGACGCGCAGGTGAAGATCCGCGGCCACCGCATCGAGCTTTCCGCCGTCGAGGCCGAGCTGTGCACCTTTCCGGGAGTGGTGGCGGCGGCCTGCAAGGTGCAAACCCTGGGCAACGTCAAGGAGTTGGTGGCCTTCCTGGTCGCCGATCCCAGCGCGCCGCCCGACCTGGACCGCATGCGCGCCGCTCTGCGGGAGCGCCTGCCGGAGCCCATGCTGCCGGTGCGCTACGGCTTCGTCGAGAAGATGCCCGCAAGCCCATCGAGCGGCAAGCTCAACCGCGCGGCGCTGCCCGACCTGCTGCCGGAGAGAAAGACGCAACGGGACCTGGTGCCGCCGCGCAGCGAGGCCGAGCGCGCCGTGGCGCGGGCCTTCTCGGAGCAGCTCCGCCACGGCGAGCCGGTCTCCATTCACGACGACTTCTTCCTCGACCTCGGCGGCAACTCGCTGCTCGCGGCGCAGGCGATCTCCAATCTCCGCAAGCACAAGCTGACCTCGGCACTGACCGTGCGCGACGTCTACGAAGCGCGGACGGTGGCGGAGCTTGCCACCCGCGTCGCCGGCAGCGCCTCGGCGGACGATCGCCCGGACCGCCGGCGCGCCCGGCGGGAGATCTCCAAGCTGGCGCCGTTCGTCTCCCTGGCGCAACTGGCGTGGATTCTCGGCACCGTCCTCGCCGGCTCAGCCGCGGCCTACCTCGTCGCCTTCCGTCTGCTGCCGGCCGTGGCGGACGACCTCGGAATAACCGGCTTCCTGGTCTTGATTCCGGCCCTGGCTCTCGCCGCCCTGGCCATCTATGCGCCGCTCTCGCTGCTGGCGGCGGTGGCGGCCAAGAAGCTGCTCATCGGCCGTTACCAGGCGGGGCGATATCCCTACATGGGGAGCCTCTACCTGCGCAACTGGCTGGTGCAGCAGCTCGTGCGCCTCATTCCCTGGGAGCTGATCGAGGGCACGGTGTTCAAGAACGGCTTCCTGCGCGCCCTGGGTGCCCGGATCGGCAAGGACGTGCACATCCACCGCGGCGTGGAGCTGCGCGCCGGCGGTTGGGATCTGCTGGAAATCGGCGACGGCGCCACGATCGGGCGCGACGCGTCGCTGGGACTGGTCGAGCTCGAGGACCAGGAGATGCTGCTGGGACCCGTCACCATCGGCCCCGGCTGCACGCTCGACACCCGGGCGCGGATGGCTCCCAACAGCGCGATGCAGGCGGGAGCCGTGCTCACCAGTCTGTCGACGCTGACCTCGCACGCCACGATACCGGCTGGCGAGATGTGGAACGGCGTGCCCGCGGACTTCGAAGGACCGGCGCCGGCGGCCCCCGCCATCTCCGGCGGCCGCCGGTGGCCCGCGGCCCTCCACGGCGTCATGATGCTGCTGGCACGCGGGGTGACCGCACAGCTGGCGTTCCTGCCGCTGGTCGTCCTCGCCGCGGTGTGCGAGCACGTCGTCAAAACACCCTGGCTCGAGACGCTTTACTCGCCCTCGTCGTTCGCGGCGGCGCCGATCCTCATCGCGCTCGGCATCGTCGTCGCCGGCTTCTTCCTGGCGCTGCCGGTGGAGGCGCTCGCCGTCCGCCTGATCGGCTCGGTGAAGCCCGGCACCTATCCCCTCTACGGCTGGACGTCGCTCGTCGTCTTCATCAAAGAGAGCCTGCTGGAGAGCGCCGGCAACGCCTTGAGCGGCACGCTGCTCTGGCCAGGCTGGCTGCGGGCAGCGGGGATGAAGGTGGGGCGTAAGTGCGAGATCAGCACGATCATGGAGGTGATTCCGGAGCTGGTGGAGATCGGCGAAGAAAGCTTCTTCGCCGACGGCATCTACCTGGGCCGGCCCTGGCTGCATCGCGGCACCATCACCTGCGCCCGCACGACGCTGTCGAAGAACACATTCCTCGGCAACCACGTGGTGATTCCCGGCGGCTCCCAGCTCCCCACCGACATCCTGGTGGGGATCTCGACCGTGGCCGACGCCAGCCGCATCCAACCCGGCACCTCGTGGTTCGGTCACCCGTCGTTCGAGCTGCCACGGCGCGAGGTGGTCGAGAGCGACCGCCGGTTGACCCACGATCCCGCCTGGTACCGCTACGCGACGCGGCTTTTCTGGGAGTACCTGCGCGGGCTGATCCCGGTGGTCCCGGCGCTGCTCGGCATCCTATGGTTCAAGATTCTGCCTCACTGGCGCGCCACGGAGCCGGGCGATGTCTTCTTCACCCTGACCTTGCCCGGTTTCACCATGGCCGAGGGCGCCTGCCTGGTGGCGCTCGTCCTGGTCTCGAAGTGGCTGCTGCTCGGGCGCGTCCAGGAAGGGCGGCATCCCCTGTGGTCCTGCTGGTGCAGCCGCTGGGACTTCCTTTACGTCCTGTGGGCGGCTTACGTGCGGGGCAGCCTGACGAGCCTGGAGGGCACGCCGTTCATGATCTGGTGGCTGCGCGCCCTGGGCTCCCGCATCGGTAAGCGCGTCGTGCTCGGCACCCGCTTCGCGCAGGTCGTCGATCCCGACATGCTGGAGATCGACGACGACGCCACGGTCTCCTGCCTGTTGCAGCTGCACAGCTTCGAGGACCGGGTGTTGAAGATTGCTCCCGCCCGCTTCGGCGCCCGCTGCACCGTCGGCAACGGCGCCGTGCTGCTCTACGGCGCCAACATCGGCGAGGGCGCCCGCGTCGAGGACGGCAGCGTCGTGATGAAACACGAGACCCTGCTGCCCGGCCAGTATTACGTCGGCGCCCCCACCCGGTCCGCCCGTCCGCCGGAGGCGATCCGGTTGAATGAAACTTCAGCGCCCGCGTTGCGTACGGTGCTTGCGAGCTAGAGACGCTCAAAGGCGCGCTTGTTTTCAAGGCAGGCGGACGGCAATCGGGGCCGGCCGCCTGCCGATCCCTTCCGTCACTCCACCCGCAGCTCGAAAAGTCCGGCCTGGAAAGTGCCCGCGAACAGCAAGCCAGGCCTGGCGCGGTCGGTCGTCAGGCTGGCGCTGAAATCCGGGTCGAGCACTTCCAGCGTTTGCCCGCCGTCCCGGCTGCGCAGGATTCTCCGCGGTGTGGCGAGGTAGATCGTATTCGGGTCCTGGGCGTCGATGGCGAGGCTGGAGAACGGTTCGTCGGAGGACAGTTGATCGTGCATCTTCTGCCACGTCAATCCCCCGTCCTGACTGCGCTCGATCGGCCCACCAGGGTCCGCGGTATAGAGGACGCGGGAGCTCCCCGGAGCCACTTCGAACAGGAACGGATTCGCCACCTCGAGTTGCCGCCAGGTGATCCCGCGGTCCCTGCTGGCGAGAATCAGGGTGCCGTAGGGGTGGGTATCGCTGAACAGGGTGACGAGCACATAGATCGCGTCCGGAGCGCTCGGGTCCACCCAGAGACGTCCGACGCCCTGGCTTAGAAAGTCGTCGTAGGCGCAGGGCAGCGCCGTCTCCCACGTCAGGCCCCCGTCCCGGGAGCGATTCATGCCGCAATAGCCCGAGGCCAGCAGCTCATCGGGGCCCGCCGTCGCCAACCGGTAGACAGCTTCCGCCGTGAGCTTGGACCACGTCGCACCGTCGTCCCTGGTCCTCCACACTCCTTCGTTGGTGGCGGCATAGAAGAGATCGGGGTCCGCGACGTCGAAAGCCATCGCGTGCAGGCCGAGGCGGGCGATCCGCCGCGGCAGAAAAGACCACGTCGCGCCATCGTCGGCGCTGCGCAGCACGCGATCGCCGCCGGAACCAAGAGCGACGAGCTCCTCCCCGGGGCGCAAGGGGTTGAAGAAAAGGGAGGAATAGGTGGCCACGCCGAGGCCGGTCTGCACGGGAATCGCCCAGGTCCCGCCGCTATTGTCGCTGCGGGCCACTCCCAACTCGTAGAGCCCTGCGAAGAGCGTCCGCCGCTGCCGGGGAGCGAACGCCAGGGAGAAGGCGCTGGGGCTTTCGCCGAGCCGGCCTTTGGGCATCCCGCCATCCAACGGTATCCAGACCCGGCCGCCGTCGAAGCTGCCGAGCACCCCATCGAGCCCTGCCAGGTAAAGCTTGGTCGGCGACCCAGGATCGACCACCAGGGCGCGGTCGAAGGAGCCCTCCCGGTCCCGCACCCGCGTCCAGGTCTCACCGCTGTTCGAGCTGCGGAAGACGGTAAAGCCCGGAATGGACAAGCCGGCGACCACATACAGCGTCCGCGGCGACGAGGGAGCCACAGCCACCAGGACAGGCTCCGAGGCGTCGAGCTCCAGGACCCTCGTCCAGCTCAGCCCCGAGTCGGAGCTGCGGAAGACGCCGCTGCGGTCCGCGACATAGGCCACGGCCGGTGTGATCGGATCGACCGCCAGGGAATCGATCTGCCAGTCGGAGGTCAAGGAAGTGGTCCAGGTCCGGCCGTCGTCCGCGCTACGCCTCACCGCGTTCTGGCTGAGGGCGAAGACCACCGGCCGGTGCCCCGTCGTCACAACCAGGGCGTGGATGTCCAGGAACGGCTCGTCGAGCACCGTCCTCCAACTCCGTCCGCCGTCGCCGCTGCGCAGGATCTTCGAGCCGCCGGCATAGAGCGTGGTGGGACGCCCGGGAGCGACCGCCACCGCGTTGATCGGCGGCGGTAGGGAGAAACCCTTCCACGTCTGACCGCCGTCGCGGCTGCCGTAGAGATCTCGGAACGTGGCGGCATAGACAACCGCGGAATCCTTGGGATCGGTCGCCAGGCTGGTGATGGTGCCGCCTCCCGGACCGAAGGCACGCCACCGGGGATCGCGGGCACTCGCCGGGCCGGTCAGGAGCACGGCGCCGAGAAGCACCGCAAGAACGAGCCGCAGAAGCGACGGACCTACCTGGATTCCTGAGCGCACGGTCACCTCCGCAAGAGTTACATCGATTGTATGCGATTGGCATGCTAGAGTTTCCTCGAGGAACTCCATGGCCATACTCCCCTTCGACACTCACAAGCTCGTCGAGATCTGCCAGGCCAACGACGCCAGCATGGTCGGAGTATTCGGGTCTATGGCAAGGGGCGATGCGACTGAGAGGAGTGACATCGATGTGCTGATTCGCTTCGCCAAACCCAGGAGCCTGCTCTCCCTGGTGGCTCTGGAGCGGCAGATCTCGAACGCTCTTGGCCGTAAGGTCGACCTCCTGACCGAGGGTGCCCTCAGCCCCTACCTGCGCGACCGCATCCTGAGCGAGCTCCAGGTCTTGTATGCCGCGGGATGATTTAGTCTACCTTCGCCACATCCTCGACGCCATCTCGAAAGTCGAGACTTATCTCGCCGGCATCGATAGCTCGGCTTTCCTCGCTCAAAGCCTACTGCAGGACGGGGTCATCCGGCAGATCGAAATCATCGGTGAGGCCGTTCGCCGAATCTCGCAGAATCTTCGGGACGAGTACCCCTACATTCCTTGGCAAGATATCGCGGGAATGCGGGACAAGCTCATCCACGACTATTTCGGCGTTGATCTTCAAACGGTCTGGCTCACTGCGACGGACGACCTACCTACTTTGAAGGCTCGGGTTCTGGAAATCCTGAAGCTCCGCCCGCAATGACAACTCCCGACGTCAGCGTCGAGATCGAGCGCGTTATCAAGCGCTTCGACGGCGTCACGGCCGTCGACGAGGTGACGCTGGAAATCCGCCGCGGCGAGCTTTTCGCCCTCCTCGGCCCCAGCGGCTGCGGCAAGACGACCCTGCTGCGGATGATCGCCGGCCTCGAAGAGCCGGATGCGGGTGCGATCCGGATCGGCGGCGCCGACGTCACTTCGGTGCCCGCCCACCGGCGGCCCGTGAACATGGTCTTCCAGCAGTACGCCCTGTTTCCTCACCTCACCGTCGAGCGGAACGTCGCCTTTGGCCTGCGCTACAAGGCGCTTCCGCGGGCCGCCCAGGCGGAGCGCGTCGCTGCCGTCCTCTCACTGGTACGTATGACGGGCTTCGAGCTCCGCCGGCCGGACCAGTTGAGTGGCGGCCAGCGGCAGCGGATCGCGCTCGCCCGGGCGCTCGTTCTGGAGCCGCAGGTTTTGTTGCTCGACGAGCCTCTCGCCGCCCTCGACCCGAATCTGCGGCGTGAGGTGCAGGTGGAGCTCAAGACCCTCCAGCGCAGCCTCGGCATCACCTTCGTCTTCGTCACCCACGACCGGGAAGAAGCCCTCGCCCTTTCCGACCGCATCGCCGTGATGGACCGCGGCCGGGTCGAGCAGGTGGGAAGCCCCGTCGAGGTCTTCGAATCGCCCGCCACCGAGTTCGTCGCCCGCTTCCTGGGCGCCACGAACGTCTTCACTACCGAAGACGGCTCACGCCGCTTCGTGGTCCGTCCCGAGAAACTCGCCCTGGGCCCTCCTGGAGAGACCGGGCGGCCGGTCACGGTGCTGGAACGCGTCTACCATGGAGTGAGCACAGAGTGGATTGTCGAGGACGAGCACGGCGGGCGCTTCACCGTCCTGGCCCAGAATTCAGGGTCGGAGCTGCCGTTCCCGCCTGGCAGCGCCGCCCAGCTTTGCTGGGACCCACGGCATGAGGTGGTGTTGCGGGGTTAACCTTCGAGCCGCCGGACGATCTCCAGGAATTCCTCGACCGGGCCAAGTTGGTCCATCGCTTCAATCGCATGGCGCAGGTCCAGGGTCACATACTCGTGAATGACCACGTTTCGGAATCCCGGCAGCTTCTCCAGACTCCGGACCAAGGCAGGCGGAATCTCGGTCAAGACCGACAAATTGCGCACGGCCTCGGTGTAGTCCCCGAAACGCAGGCCGCGGCGGGCGGAGAGCTCACTGGCGATGTCGATCACCAACTGGCAGACCGTAAGGAGCGAGAAAAGTACGTCATTGTGCAGCGACAGATCGCGGCGCAGATCCTCGGAGCTCGATACGCGCGGGCGCAGGTCCCGCAGGTGATCGAGGTGACGCCGCAGCTCCGCGAGGCGTTCGATCACAGGGCTCATCGCACCATCGCCTCCAGCGTGAGCTTGCGCCACTGCCTGAGCCAGGGTTCCAGGTCCGCGGCCCGGATCTGGACGTCCCGCATGTAATCGTGGTCGGCCTCTGGATCGCCGCGGAATACCCGGGCGCCGTCGTAAATGATCTTCCGGCCCAGAAGAGGTGGAGCGTCGTTGAGGATGACGACGTCGACCTCGTTGTGATGGAGAAGAGAGATCAGCTCCGTGCCCAACTGGACCCGCATGTCGAAGCGGTTGCCCCGTGTTGGATGGCGCTCCCACTGAAGAAGTATCCCGATATCTACGTCGCTCTCACGATGCGCTCTTCCCTCGGCGTGACTGCCAAACAGGTACACGGAAGCGACCCCGAGCTCAGGACGCTCGGTAAAATAGTTCCTCAGGCGGTCGAGCTTCTCTTCATCCACGGCGACAACGCTCACGGCGACCAGTATACGTTCCCCACTCGGCCATCGCCAGGCTTGATCCCACCCCGCCAAAACGTCATCATCCAGCTCCTCAATGACCCGCAAAACCCGCCGCGCCCTCCCCTTCCTCCTGCCCACCTGGCTGGCGCTGGGCCTTTTCTTCCTCGTTCCCCTGCTCCTCATGCTAGGAATCAGCTTCGCCCAGCGCGGAATCTACGGCGGTCTGCAGCCGATCCAACACCTCGGGAACTACCTGCGATCCGGCGCCTTCCTCGCCAACTATGCCCGATCGTTCGACGGTATCTTCCTGAAGATTGCCTGGCGATCGCTGTGGATGGCGGTCGCGACGACCGGCCTCTGCATCGTCGTCAGCTTCCCCATCGCCTACTATCTCGCGCTGCTGGCGCCGCGGCGATGGAAAGGTTTGTTGCTGGGGCTGGTGGTGATCCCGTTCTGGACCAGCTTTCTCATTCGCACCTATGCCTGGATGTTCATCCTGCGCACCGAGGGATTGCTCAACCTCGTGCTGGTGGGCAGCGGGTTTCTGCGGCACCCCGTGGAGCTGCTCTACACGCAGACGGCGGTGATGATCGGTCTCGTCTACGGCGAGCTGCCTTTCATGATCCTCCCCCTTTACGCCTCGCTGGAGAAGCTCGACCGTTCGCTGCTCGAAGCGGGCTCGGACCTCGGAGCGAACACCTTCCAGACCTTCAAGCGGGTGACCTTTCCTCTCACCCTGCCCGGACTGGCCGCCGGCATCGTCCTGGTCTTCATTCCCAGCCTGGGCCAGTTCGTGGTCTCGGATCTTCTCGGCGGCGCGCGCAGCATGCTGTTCGGCAATCTCATCCAGAACCAATTCGCCGTGGCCCGCAACCAGCCATTCGGCGCTGCCCTCGCCTTCGAGCTGACAGCAGCAGTCCTCCTCCTGCTCCTTGGCTACGCTGCGCTGGCCCGGCGCCGTGGCGAGGATCTGCTGTGAAATCCGGCCGCGGCGTCCGGCGCCTGCTTGCGGCGCACACGGTGCTGGTCTACCTCTTTCTCTACGCGCCGATCGCCATTCTCATGGTTTTCTCCTTCAACGCGGCGCGGCAGACGGCCTTCTGGCAGGGCTTCACCTTCGATTGGTACCGGCGGCTCCTGAATGATGGGCTCCTCCTGCGTGCGTTGCGGAACAGCCTGGAAGTCGCTGGGATCACGACCGCTGCCGCCGTCCTCCTCGGGACACCCGCGGCCTTGGCGCTAGCCCGCCCGGCGTTTCGCGGCAAGCGGATGACGCAGACGCTGCTCTACCTACCGGTGATCATCCCCGAAGTGGTGCTGGGTGCGGCCCTGGTAACCTTCTTCGGCGCCGTCAGCCTGCAACTGTCACTCGGAACGGTGGTGATCGCCCACGTGGTGTTCAGCGTCTCCTACGTGGCCCTGGTGGTAAGGGCACGGCTGGCAGGGCTCGATCCGGCGCTCGAAGAGGCGGCCCGCGATTTGGGAGCGGGTCCCTTCGAAACCTTTCGACGGGTGACCCTGCCGCTTGCCCTGCCGGGAATCGTGGCCAGCGCCCTCCTTGTCTTCACCCTCTCGATCGACGACTACGTGATCACCTCCTTCGTGGCCGGCGTCGGCGCCACGACGTTGCCGCTGCTCATCTACTCCATGCTGAAAGTAGGCGTTACTCCCGAGGTCAACGCCATCTCCACCCTGCTGCTGGCCGTGACGATCGTTCTCATCGCCGCGGCCCACCGTCTGCTCCAGGAAAAGGAAGGTCGATGAAGAGCAAGGTAACCGTCCTCCTTCTCGCCGCAATCCTGGCCGGCGCCTGTGGCGGAGGAAAAGGCTCGAAGCCGTCCGGCAAGGTCGTCAACATCTACATCTGGACGAATTACCTGCCGCAAGAGGTGATCGACGAATTCGAGCGGCGCACGGGTATCCACGCCAATGTCGATACTTTCGATTCGAACGAGGCCGTGCTGGCGAAGCTCCAGTCCGGCGTCGCCGGCTACGACGTGGCGGTGCCGTCCGACTACATGCTGAAGATCCTCATTCCCCAGGGTCTCGTCCAGTCTTTGGATCACGGCCGCCTCCCCCATCTGAAGAATCTCGATCCGCGCTTCCTCAACCAGAAATACGATCCGGGCAACGGCCACTCCGTCCCCTATCTGTGGGGCACGACGGGGATCGGCTACGACCAGAGGAAGGTCCAGCCATCCGTCGACAGCTGGGCGGCCGTCTTCGATCCACGCCACGCCGGCCGCATCCTGATGCTGGACGATCAACGGGAGGTCTTCGGCGCGGCTCTGAGATTGATGGGGCGCTCGATCAACGAGAGAGACCCCGCGATCCTGCGCCAGGCCGCCGAGAGGCTCAAGAAGCAGAAGCCGCTGGTGCGCACTTACAACAGCTCGGACTTCGCCAACCTCTTGGCGGCTGGCGACGTCGACCTGTCCCAAGGCTACAACGGCGAGCTGGCCGAAGCCGTGAGCCACTCCTCCGGCCGGCTGACCTACGTGATTCCCAAGGAAGGCGGAACGCTGTGGATCGACAACCTCGCCATTCCCAAGGGAGCCCGCAACGTCGACGCCGCCTACGCCTTCCTCGACTTCGTGATGTTGCCCGAGATCGCGGCCAAGATCGTCAACCACGTCCACTACGCCTGCGCCAATCAAGCTGCCCTGCCCCTGATCGACGCCAAGATCAAGGCCGATCCGGCGATCTATCCGTCCCAGGAGATCCTCAACCGCTGCGAGCTTATCGAGGACCTCGGGGAGACGACGCAGCTGCTGGACCAGTTGTGGACGGAGGTGAAGGCGCAATGAGGCGGTAGGTGCTCAACGAGCCCCGAAAGTTTCAATTGGCGGACCCCAACCTGACGATCAGCCGAACCCTAACCTGACGATCAGCCGAACCTCAACCTTGCAATCAGCCGAACCCCAAGGTTACGATCAGCCGCGTGAGTGAACCCGCAATCCTCCCGCGCCTGGTGGAGCCGCTCCTCGCCGAGGCGCTGGCCGACACCCCGGTCGTCCTGATCCACGGGCCGCGCCAGTGCGGCAAGACGACGCTGGCACGGAGGGTGGGCGAGGCGAGGGACTTCGCGTACTTCAGCTTCGATGATGACGTTGTGCTCGCCGCCGCCCAAGCCGATCCGGTGGGTTTCGTCGGCGACCTGCCCGAGCACACCATTCTGGATGAGGTGCAGCGGGCCCCCGGCCTCTTCACCAGCATCAAGTCCACTGTGGACCGCCATCGCACCCCGGGACGTTTTCTCCTCACGGGCTCGGCCAATGTGCTGCTGGTGCCGAAGCTCGCCGACTCGTTGGCCGGTCGAATGGAGATCCTGCGGCTGCATCCGCTGGCCCAATGCGAGCTCGCGGGCCAAGAGCCGCGATTCCTCGACACGCTGTTCGGGGAAGGCTTCAAGACCCAGACGTATGAGCGGCTGGGAGCGGAGCTTGCGGAGCGGATTCTGGCCGGCGGGTACCCTGCGGCCCTCGCCCGGGAAACGCCTCGCCGCCGTACAGCCTGGTACCGTGACTATATTGAAGCGCTGGTCCAGCGGGATGTGCGCGACCTGACACGCATTCGCAGTCTAGACGCTCTTCCTCGACTGCTCATCTTCGCCGCCGGATACACGGCGAATCTCCTGAACGTAACGGATCTCGCAAGCCCATTCCAGTTGAGCCGTACGACGATCAGCGATTATGTGACTCTCCTCGAACGGTTGTTCCTGCTGGAGTTGCTGCCGCCCTGGCACACCAACCGGCTGAGCCGCTTGATCAAGACCCCCAAGCTACACCTCGGCGATACTGGGCTGGCGGGCGCCCTGCTCGGGCTCGATGCCGAAGTGGTGACGGCTGACCGCGGAGCACTCGGCCCGCTGCTCGAGACCTTCGTCTTTCTGGAGCTCCGCCGGCAGGCAAGTTGGCACCAGGACGACATCCGGTTCTTTCATTTCCGAGACAAGGACGGCGGCGAGGTGGACATCGTGCTCGAGCGGGGCGCGCACGAGGTCGCCGGGGTCGAAGTGAAAGCTGGTGCGACCGTCACGACGGCAGACTTCCGCGGACTGCACAAACTCAAGGAAGCTGCCGGCAAGCGCTTCGTGGGAGGTGTGGTGCTCTATGACGGCGAAGTCAGCGTGAGCTTCGGCGCGGGACTCTCCGCGGTGCCAATCCGCGCCCTCTGGGAGACGACGGCTTGATGAAGGGAGTCAAATCCTCTGCAGCCCCGTCAAGCCGTTGCTGTAGGTGAGCGACCTCTCCTACGCCGACACCGCCCTCGCATGCCCCCGTCCCGGCCGAGGATGGGGGGTGAAGCCCAGGATGCGGTTGACCGGCGGAATGGTGCGGATCTCCACCGTCTCCGTGTTGTAGCGCAGCACGACGGACGAGCCGTCGGCGAGCAGGAACTGCAGGTCCGAGAGCTTGGTCAGCAACGCCCGGCCCTGAGGGCTGTGGGAGTCCAGGCGAGTCGCGGGCGTCTCCCCTTCCAGACCGTGCTGCACCCAGCCGGCGTCCGTCCAGATGAACTTGCGGCCGGCTACTTCGCTGGTGGTCTGCGGTGACAACGACAGCGGTTCGCCAAGGTGGGTCTCGACGATCTCGATCGGCTGGCGGGGCTGAGGCTCGTCGCCGCGCAGGAAGCCGTCGCCCACGCCGTGACCGACGGCAAAAAGGCCCGCCACCGCCGCGAGACCCAGAACCGCCGAGGCGCGCAGAGTCGGCCGGATGGGGAAGAGCAGGATGCGCAGCGATTCGAGCGCCCACTCGATCCGATGCGCGAGGCCGCCGGGCGGCGCCGTCTGCGCCTCCCGACGGATCTGATGCCGCAAGGCCGCCGGCGGCTCGGCGCGGTGGATGCCGCCGAGACCGTGGACCACCCGCCGCAACGAAGCGAGCCGCGAGCCGCAATCGGCGCACGACGCGCAATGAGCTTCCAGCGGTCCGACCTCGGCATACCCGAGCTCGGAATCGAGGTAAGCGGAAAGGTCCTCAGTGGAAACGTGACGAATCATAGCCCTTTCTCCAGGAGGTGCCGCAGTTGCTCTCGGCCGCGTGCGATCCGCGAACGGACCGTGCCCACGCGAACTCCAAGCACTTCAGCAATCTCCTCATAGGATAACCCTTCAAGGTCCCGCAACACCACCGCCTCGCGAAAGACCTGGGGCAGGCGGGACAGACCCGACATGACCCGCCGGCCCTCGTCGGCGGCAACCGCCAACTCTTCCGGCCCGCGAGCCGGATCGGCCAGCACGACGCCCCCGCCCTCCTCGGAGTCCCCGTCGATCGACTGCATGTTGGGGACGTGGCGCGACAGCCGGTCGCGGCAGTGGTTGATGGCAATGCGGAACACCCAGGTCTTGAGAGTCGAACGGCCCCCGAAGCTGCCGAGGTGCCGGTAGATGCGCAGGAAGACCTCCTGCGTGAGGTCCGCGGCCTCCTCACGGTTGCCCGCGAGGCGCAGGGACAGGTTGTACACCATCTCTCCGAAGCGCGCGTAGACCTCGTCGAACGCGTGCAGGTCACCGCAGCGATGGCGCTCGACGAGCTCGACGTCGAGCGCGACATCCTGACTGACTGCCGGGTACACCGTGGCAACGCCCACCGCGTCCTCCCAGGGCTGAGTGACCTGCGCCCTGTTCTGATAGACGCCCGGAGGCCGCGGAAAGTTCCCGAATAGCTTCAATTCGATGAGAGTAGGGTTGCTCTACTCCGCCACTCCCTTCTCCTTTAGGATATTCCATACCTTCTCGGGAGTCATCGGGATCTCGATGTGCCGCACTCCGAGGTGCGCCAGCGCGTCGACCACCGCGTTGACGATCGCGGGCGGTGCCCCCACGGTGGCCGACTCGCCGACGCCCTTGGCTCCCAGCGGATGGTGCGGGCAGGGAGTCACCGTCTTGCCGGTCTCCCAGCTCGGGGTCTCCATGGCGGTGGGAACGAGGTAGTCCATGAAGCTGCCGGCCGAGTTGTTGCCGCTCTCGTCGTAGCTGATCTCCTCGAAGAGCGCCGGGGCCAGGCCCATGCTCAAGCCGCCGTGGATCTGGCCGTCGACGATCATCGGGTTGATGATGTTGCCGCAGTCGTCGATCGCCAGGAAGCGGCGGACCTTGACTTCGCCGGTGCCGCGGTCGATGTCCACGACACAGATGTAGCTGCCGAAGGGGAACGTCAGGTTCGGCGGATCGTAATAGTCGACCGCCTCCAGCCCCGCCTCCATTCCCGGCGGATGATTGGTGTAGGCGGCGAAGGCCAGCTCCTGGATGGTCTTCGACTTCTGCGGCGCGCCCTTGACGGAGAACTTGCCGACCTCCCAGACGAGGTCGTCCTCGCTCACTTCCAGCAGGTAGGCGGCGATCTTCTTCGCCTTGTCGCGGATCTTCCGCGCCGCCACCGCCGCGGCGGCGCCGGCGGTCGGCGTCGAACGGCTGGCGTAGGTGCCGAGGCCATACGGAGCGGTATCGGTATCGCCCTCCTCGACCTGGATGTGCGCCGCGGGAATGCCGAGCTCCTCGGCGACGATCTGGGCGTAGGTCGTCTCGTGCCCCTGGCCCTGCGACTTGGTGCCGAAGCGGGCGATCGCCTTGCCCGTGGGATGAATACGGATCTCCGCCGAGTCGAACATCTTGATGCCCAGGATGTCGAACTCCCGCGACGGCCCGGCGCCCACGATCTCGGTGAAGGAGCAGATGCCGATCCCCATCAGCTCGCCCTTCGCCCGCTTTTCCGCCTGCTCTTTGCGTAGCTCGGCGTAGCCAACTCCTGCCATCGCCATTTCGAGCGCCGCCTTGTAGTTGCCGCTGTCGTACTCCCAGCCGAGCGCCGACTTGTAGGGGAACTGGTCGGGTCGAATAAAGTTTTTGAAGCGCAGCTCGGCCGGGTCCATCTTCAGCTCCTGCGCCAGCACATCGGTCACCCTTTCGATGGCGTGCACGGCTTCGGTGACGCGGAAGGAGCAGCGGTAGGCGACGCCGCCCGGCGGCTTGTTGGTGTAAGCGGCGTCCATCTCGGTGAAGGCCGTCTTGATGTCGTAGGAGCCGGTGCAGATCGAGAACAGGCCTGCCGGATACTTTGACGGGTTGGCGGCGGCGTCGGCATAGCCATGGTCGGCGAGCGTCGTGATGCGAAGCGCCGTCATCGTTCCGTCCTTCTTCGCCGCCAACTCGGCCGTCATGTGGTAGTCGCGGGCGAAGGAGTCAGCTTGCAGGTTCTCCATCCGGTCCTCGACCCACTTGATCGGCTTGCCGATCACCACCGACGCGGCGATGGCGATCACATATCCGGGATAGACCGGCACCTTGCCGCCGAAACCACCGCCCAGATCCGGAGAGACGACGCGGATCTTCTCTTCCGACAGGCCGACGTGCCCGGCCACCAGGGCAATGACGGTGCGGATGGCGTGCGGCGCCTGGGTCGTCATGTAGACGGTGAGATGAGTGTCCGTCTTGTTGAAGTCCGCCACGCAGCCGCAGGTCTCGATCGAGGCGACGTGGATGCGCGGAATGTAAATGTCCTGTTTGACCTTCACCTCGGCCTCGGCGAAGGCCTTTTCGGTCGCCGCGCGATCTCCGGTCTCCCAATGCCAGATGTGATTGTCCTTCTTCCCTTCCTTGTCGGTGCGCAGCACCGGCGCGCCCGGCTCCAGGGCCTTCCTGGGATCGACCACCACCGGCAGCGGTTCATATTCGACCTCAACCGCGTCGACGCCGTCGGCCGCGATGTAGCGGTCGGTGGCGATCACCGCCGCCACCTCCTGCGACTGATACATCACTTTTTCGACCGGCAGCACCATCTGGGTATCCGACATCAGCGTCGGCATCCAGTGCAGACCGTAGGTCTTCAGGGTTTCGCCGGTGATCACCGCCAGCACGCCCGGAATGGCGAGGGCCTTTTCGGTGTGGATGGCAAGGATTTTGGCGTGCGCGTAGGGGCTCCGCACGATGTCCATGTGGAGCATCCCGGGGAGCTTGATGTCGTCGACGTAATGGCCCTGGCCGCGGATGAAGCGCGGATCTTCCTTGCGCTTCATCGAGTGGCCCATGCCGCAGACTTCCGGACTGGTGCGAAGTGTCGTCGTCGCCATGGCTATCTCCCTATTTCGCGGCAACTTCGGCGGGTTGCCGAAGCGCGGCCGCCGCGTGCTGCACGGACTTGATGATGTTGACGTAGCCGGTGCACCGGCAGAGGTTGCCGGAGATCGCCTGGCGGATCTGCGCTTCGCTGGGATCGGGATTGCTCGCCAGCAGGGCCGAGCTGGTGATCATCATGCCCGGCGTGCAAAAGCCGCACTGGAGGCCGTGCTCCTGGTGGAAACCATTCTGAATGGCATGGAGCCTACCGTCCTGCTCCAAACCCTCCACCGTTTTCACCTCGCGCCCGTCGGCCTGCACGGCCAGCACGGTGCAGGATTTGACCGGCACGCCGTCGAGCAGCACGGTGCAGGCGCCGCAGTGCGTGGTGTCGCAGCCGATATGCGTGCCGGTCATGCTGAGCGTTTCGCGCAACAGGTGGACGAGAAGGAGGCGCGATTCAACCTCCGCCTTGTGATCGGTACCGTTGATCTTGACTTTGATTTGATGTTGCGCCATGGCTCAGTGCTCCTTGGCCCAATCGATGGCCGCCTTGAGCGCGCGGCCGGTGAGGACGCGTGCCATCTGCCGCTTGTATTCAATGGCCCCCCGCCGGTCGGCGCTGGGCGTGGCGATGGCCGACGCCCGCCGTGCCGCCTCGGCGATGACGTCGGCGCTTGGCTGCTTGCCGGTGAGAAACTGCTCGGCGTCGGCGGCGCGCAACGGCGTCGAACCGGCGTTGGTGAGGCCGATCCCGACGCTCGCCACTTCGCCTCCCGCACCCAGCGTCAATTGGACGGCGGAAGCCGCGGTCGCGAAATCCCCCACCTTGCGCTCCAGCTTGACGTAGGAGCCGCCGCTGTGAGCCGGAGGCACCGGAATACGGATCTCCGTCAGGATCTCGTCGGCCGCCAGCGCCGTCGAAAAGAGGCCGAGGAAAAACTGATCGATGGGAATGGTCCGCGTGCCACTGGGACCGGTGGCCACGACCTCAGCGCGCAGCGCCAGCATCGTGGCCGGATGATCGTTGGCAGGATCGCCGTGCGCCAGATTGCCGCCCACCGTCGCCATGTTGCGCACCAGCGGATCGGCGATCACCGCCGCGGTCTGCGCCAGCAACGGATACTTGGTTTGGATCAACTCGGAGTGCTCGAGCGCCGACTCGCGGGTGCGGCCCCCGATCTTCAGAACGCCGCCCTCTTCCTTGATGTATTCCAGGCCGGGAATGCGGCCGATATCCACCAAGTGGCCGGCGGAGCCCAGCCGCAGCTTGAGCAGCGGCAGCAGGCTCTGTCCGCCGGAGAGAACCTTGGCGTCGTCAGAGTGGCTCTGGAGGAAGGTCAGGGCCTCCTCCAGAGTCTGTGGCGAGTGATAGTCGAACGATGCGGGGATCATCGATACCTCTCCTTTCCAAGCGGCGGCCTACCGGTACGTGAACCAATAGACGAGAAGGGCGAGAACGATCACTGCGATCCAGAATCCGGGCGTCCGCAGAATCCGTCCGGCCGCCCGGCCGGCGGCTTTGGCGCCCAGCGAGCCTACGTCCAAGACCTCCTCGGACGCTGGCGGCGATGGCGCAGATGCCGATGCCGGCGCAGGCGAGGGCAACGGTGACGACGGTTCCGGAGCCGCCGGGACCGCCACAGCCGGCGACGCTTCAAGCTCGCGGCGCATGCCGTCCGTGAATTTTTGGAAAAGCTGATCGCTGACGTCCTGGATCATGCCGCGGCCGAACTGGGCCAGCACGCCCATGACGTTGACGTCGGAGACCACCGTCACCTCGGTCTCGGCCGGGCCGCGCGCCACGACGCGGCTCTTCATCCGCATGTCGGCGCCCCCTTTGCCCTTCGTCTCCTGGCCCGAGGCCGAGAGATCGGCTTCCATCGCAACCGGGTCCAGGCGCTCGAAACGCAGCTTGCCGCGATAGCTCGCCGTCACCGGCCCCACCTTGATGGTGATGGTGCCGGCGTAGGTCTGATCGTCCAGCTTCTCGGTAACGGCGGCTCCTGGAAGGCATTTGCCCACCCGGTAGGGATCGATGAGGAACTCCCACACCGCCGCGGCGGGGGCCTTGACGACAAAGCTCTTGGTGATCTCCATTCCCATATTCGTTGTCTCTCCGTCAGGCTGCCAGCAGGGGGAGGAGCCGCTCCAGCGACTCGAGATTGTGGGCCGGAAGCAATCGATCAATGAAAGGTAGCGCCGCCGCCATGGCGCGAGCGGTGGGCTCGTAGCGATCATCCCCAGCCAGAGGATTTAGCCACAGCACCCGCCGGGCGCGCCCCTGGATGGCCCTCATCGCCCCGGCCAGCGGCTCGACGTCGCCGCGGTCGAGGCCATCGCTCAGGATGATCACGGTCGTCTGTCCATTGACCAGCTCGTCGAGATAGTACGTCACAAAGTCACCCAGGCACTCGCCGATCTTCGTGCCTCCCGACCAGTCGGGAACTTGCATCGATAAGCGCTCCAGCGTGAGGTCGACCCGGCCGGGCCGAACCCAGGGCGTCAGCCGCACCAGCGTGGTGTTGAAGGCGAAGATCTCGCTCGATCTCTCCGAGCGGGTCACCCGGCGCAACGCGAGCACGAAAGTGAGGAGGAACCGGGTGTGGGGATCCATGGAGCCGCTGGTGTCGCAGATCACCACGAGGCGGGGCTTTTCGATCGGGCGCGCCCGCCGCGCCAGGGAAAGGAACTCGCCGCCATGAGCGATCGCCCGCCGGAAGCTGCGCCGCAGATCGGCTTCGCCGCGTCCGCGCACCGGCACCCGCCGCCGGCTGGGGCGGGTGGCGAGACGCAGGATCAGCCGGCTCACCAGCCGCTCCATCGCCGTCGAGTCGGCGGCCGAGTACTCCTCGAACGACTTGCGGCGCAGCACCGCTTCCGGGCTGTAGCCAAGCTCGTCGCCCAGGGCGAGGGCCCGCTCCACCTCGGATTCAGTCGCTTGCCGGCCGGGGCGATTGCCAGCCTTGGGCCGGGCCGGAATTGGAATGCCCGGAGCCGGGACCGGCGGATTCGACGACTCGTAACGCACCTTCCACAAGAGATCGAACAGCTCCTCGAACACCCCGGCGTCGCGCTGCCGAATCTTGAGCGCCGCCCGCAGGGCCCGGCGCACCTCGTCGCGGTCGCCGACGTCGACGAGCGTCAGCGCCATCAGGCCGTCCGCTTCATCGCTCAGAGTCACTCCGACGCCGCGCTGGCGAAGGGCGCCGGCGAACTGGGCCAGGTGGCGGACGAGGTCGGATTGACCCCTCAACCCACCGCCTCCGCCACTTCCGCCAAGACCACCTCGAGCTCGCCTGCACCCAGCTCGCGCAGGTCGTGCTGATCCTTGAGAATGCAGCCCAGGGTCTCGGCGACCGTCTCGCGGTCGAGGTGCTCGCTGTGCAGATGGCAGAGTGCCTGCGCCCAATCGATCGTCTCGGCCACGCCGGGCGCCTTGCTCAATCGCCGCCGGCGCAGGGCCTGCATGAAGCGGCCGATCTCCTCGGCCAGACGGGCACTGGCGCCTGGTACCCGAGAGCGCAGAATGCGCACCTCCTTCTCCAGGGTCGGGTGCTCGATATAAAGGTAGAGGCAGCGGCGGCGCAGGGCGTCGCCGATCTCGCGGGTGCGATTCGAGGTCAACACGACGTAGGGAACGTGCTCCGCGCGGAGAGTTCCCAGCTCCGGAATCGTCACCTGAAAATCGGAAAGCACCTCCAGCAGAAACGCCTCGAAGCCGTCGTCGGCGCGGTCGATCTCGTCGATGAGCAGCACCGGCGGCCCCTCGATCCGAGTGATGGCGCGCAGCAGCGGCCGCTCCAGCAGATACTGGCGGCTGAAGATCAGCTCCTCGATCTCGTCCCCCGTCTTGCCCTCGTCCTCGGCCATGCGCAGCCGCAGCATCTGGCGTTGGTAGTTCCACTCGTAGAGCGCGGTCGAGACGTCCAGCCCCTCGTAGCACTGGAGGCGGATGAGCTCGGTGTCGAGGAGGCGGGCGAGCACCTTGGCGATCTCGGTCTTCCCCACTCCCGCATCGCCTTCGATGAGCAGCGGCCGGCGCATCTCCCGGGCGAGAAACAGGGCGGTGGCGATCGCCGGATCCGCGATATATCCCTGCCGCTCCATCGCCTCCTGAAGCACCGCGATCTCCGGCCTCAAGCAGCGCCCTCCAGGGCCATGTAACTCTCAGGTGCGGCAAGGAAGCGCTCGCGGCAGCCGCCGCAACAGAAATACCAGGTGCGGCCACCGTACTCGGCGGTGTGGCGGGCGTTGGCGATCGTCACCGTCATGCCGCAGATGGGATCGATCGCCTCGGTAGGCCCACCCGGAACCGTCTCGGCCGCGTCCGCCTCGGTCTCTTTCGCATGGACCGCCGGCGCTGCATGCTGCCGCTCGACGATCTCCGCGAGGACGGAGAGCGCGATCTCCTCCGGCCTTGCGGCCCCGATGTTGAGCCCCGCGGGGCTGCGAATCGAATCGATCGCCGATGCCGTCACTCCACCTGAAAGCAGCGTCTCGCGAACCTGGGCGAAGCGTTTCCGGCTCGCCACCACGCCGAGATAGTCCGGCGCCATGGCGAGACCGTCGCGGATCGCCGCCTCGTCGCGCTCCCCGAGCGTCGCCACCACGACGTAGCGCGGCCCGTGAGCCGGCGCGAACAGCCGGGGAGCCCGGCCGGGATCGGTGAGGACCTGATCGGCGTCCGGGAAGAGCTCCGGCTCGGCCGCAGGATCGACGGCGACGACCGAATAGCCCATGGCCTTGCCCAGCTTCGAAAGCGCCCGGGCGGTGGGCGAAACGCCGAACACCACCAGGCGCGGCGCCGGCAGGACGGGCTCGAGATAGATGTCCACGCTCCCTCCGCTATTGCAGGTCATGGGGAAAACGGTGACGCCGGGCCGCCGCGCCGTCTCCGGATCGGGCGCCAGGGCGACGAGCCGCGGCTGGCCCTCGGCGAGCGCCCGCTGCGCCTCGCGCACCACGGTCGGCTGGGTGCAACTGCCGCCGAGCCAGCCATGGAAGGCCCCCGTGGCTGTGATCAGCGCCATGTCTCCGGCCTGCGACGAGCTGGCCGGCTGGCGGCGCACCACGACGGCCAGCACGAACGGCTCCTCCCGGTGAGCCAGATCCGCCGCCATCTGGAGGAGCTCGGCGCGCATAGTCCGTCAACGATACGCCCGGACGGGGGCGGGTTCAAGGTGGGGAGGCGCGCCTCTGTTGGCCGTATACTCTTGGAGCCGCAGACAGCCGATGGACATCGCTCGACGAGCGACGCCAGGAGGGTTTGATGAGATCCGACGTGCGACTTCTTCTCATCCTCGCAGTCGCAAGCTTCAGCAGCGGATGTGCCCCTGCGCCCGACGCGCTCTACGACGAGGCGGTCCTCAGATTCGGGCGTCAGCATTCCTGCCCGGCCGATCGCCTGCAGGTCAAGCACGCAGAGGTGCCGTTGCCTGACCTCGTCGAGTCAAAGCCTCCTGCAGAGGTCGCTGCAGATGCGGGCCGACTGGCGGTTTGGAACCAGACAGTCAGCAAGGAGCTCGCTCGCTATGAGCACCTCACCGCCGTCGACGTGGCGGGCTGTGGCAGCCATGGCACCTACTTCTGCTGGTACGGGCACCGTATACACCGGGACCACGAATGCATTCCGGTAGATCTGGATGACCTTGACTTCACGACGCTCACCCTGAAGCCTTCCGCCGGAGAGTTGGTTCGCAAGCGGCTCGGCTTGCCTCCTCCACCCCCCGCCGTGGTGACTCGGACGAACGAGTTGCATTCCGCGATCGAAGCGGAGTTTCGCGCGCGCGAGATGGCGATGCGTCAGCGCCTGGACGCCCTCGCCAAAGAAACGTCCGCCACGCCCCCCGCCCCGGAGCCTGCCCCGCCGCCGAATCAGCGATGACCATCCCGACAGACTCGGCCTCACCTCAGGATTCGGACGCGAGCTAGCCCGCCTATTCCCCCTCATCCTTGACTTTCACATCCTTCACTTCCGCAATCTCCGAAATCACAATCGCCCGCATTCCCTTCCGCTCAAACGCAATCCCCGTCGCCCGCACATACTTCCCCACAAACGGCATCAGCTTCTGCCGTTGATCGTAGTCCGGCATCTTGTCCGAAATCGGCAAATACAAATCGCCATCCTTCGTCAAAATCGCAATTGGCGACCCGCCTTTCACGCAATCCATGACGCACTTCAGGCTCATGCTCGTCGCCTTCCCATCCAGATTCTGAATTGGGCAAGCGACGTCGCGTACAGTTCCCTCTATCGTTACCTTCGATCGATTCGCCCGCGCACCCTCCATCGAAGTATGCTGCGCGGCCACAGCCGAAATCGCCGCCACACCGCATCCAACCGCCAGGAAAAGCCCCAAAATTCGCCTCATAGCTGCTCCTTCCTTTCGCTCGGCGCGAAGTTATCACGCCTAGCGGATGCGCTGCTCAGCGGCCGGAGAGCGGAGCTTTCCGGTCCGTTGCAGCAGTCGGGTTGGGAGCAAAATCTCTCGATCGACCGCTGGCCCTTAAACTCTCAAGCCAGCCGAGCAGCCTATCTCGATCTGCACCGCCAAGCCGATATTTGTGAATCTCCATGTACTTTAGTGCAGTGCTTGTAAAATAGGAGCTAGTCACTACGAGCCCTCTGGTAGCTTGTCGATCAGCCACATCTGCGTAGAGCTGCTTAATAACTGGTTCTGACACCTTACGCTTAGGATCATATCGCTTGCATTGCACAAGGACTAGCTCTGTGCCCAAAGCAAGTTCTTTCTCCGCGTAGATGTCTACTCCTCCGTCTCGCCCAAGCGGACCTAGACGTACCAAATAACCAAAAGACTTCAGAGCTTCGGCTATAAGTCTTTCAAACTCGCGCGGCGGCATGAGATGGAGATAATCTGGATTTTGAGCAAAAAAATCAATTATCCGCGTGTTTACCGGGACTTCTATAAGTCCCTGTTTATAACGCTCCGCCGAGATAATGCTGGATTCAGCTGGCCGCACAAGCGGCACAGGGGAACGAGGGTCCAGAACCAAAGAATCAAGATCTTCACCCCGGAGTAGAGCAATGGTCTGCCTCACCTCAAGGGGTGGTGGGCCAGGCATATTCTCAACTAGCCGGTCTATGGCGTTAAAAAGATGCCGACGTGCTCTTCCAATGTCCCGAGCCAGCTGATATGAGGGATAGCGATAGCTAGCTCTCTCCGGATTTCGCAAGTTAAAACCAAAATTATGCAGGCCGTAGTCGAGAAGCAGAATGTCATGGTCGCGGTCGTCAAGTTCTCCCAGGGCAGCCCTCATCAAACGCTCTATTTTTCGAACTAGGTCGTGATAGAGCTGGAACTCAGCCAGCTCATCTACCATGTTCTTAGGTCTAGGACCAAACTCAGTTAGCTCGTCTACCATATTCCCTAATCCTAGCGCTCAACGCCCTGGAAGCTCACCGTGCGGTAAGCGCGCAGAGCGCGATTGCCGTCCGGTGCAGCGTTGGGGTTGGCCGCCCATACCGAGACGATTCGATATTTGCATGAAGCTTTCCCTTTAAACGGCTGCTCCACTTCTTACCCCGAACGCCTCAACAACACCAGAGGCTCCGACGTAGGTTCCCACCCTGAGATCCAAAGACACCTCGCGGAGAAGGTCCCAACGTCGCGAATCGGCAGGCACCTGTTTGGGGTTGCGAGCACCACCACACGTACTGATCGATCCTGCTATCCTGCTGTTTGGTGAACAGGAGTTTTGCCAGGAGCACTCGGAAACTCTTCCATCTTTCGGCCAGACCGTGTCTCTTCAAATACCTTTACAATTGAATCGATCGCGCTAGCCAGCTGACCTACACCTATTATGAAAACTGCGGCTAGAAGTATAAGGGCTAGCCATCGATGATTCTTGATGCTGTGAAGCCTGCGCTCAAAGCGCGTCTGATCCTTCTCTGGCTGCAAGCGGAACCTCCTAGACTTC
>Ga0134121_10000118_pt1 | contig 90838 bp, 52 predicted proteins | sample KB301_FD_96463 | JGI IMG/M metagenome (GOLD analysis project Ga0134121, IMG submission 96463) | Terrestrial soil microbial communities without Nitrogen fertilizer from Kellogg Biological Station, Michigan, USA - KB3-0-1 | ecosystem: Environmental > Terrestrial > Soil > Unclassified ...
CGCCCACGGCTCCGGCATCACCACCGCGCCACCCGAAGACAGCACGCCGAACACGTCGTACACCGACAGGTCGAACGACAGCGACGACAGCGCCAGAACCCGGTCCTCGGCGCCCAGAGCGAATCGGCGATTGACGTCGGCCACCGTGTTGAGAGCCGCGCGGTGCTCGATCATCACCCCCTTCGGCTCACCCGTCGAGCCCGAAGTGAAGATCACGTAGGCCAAGTCCGAGGGCGACTGCGCCGCCGCCAGCGGCGCCCCCTCCGGCTCCGGACCGTCCTCGACCAGCACCCGCTCGATGCCGGACGGCCAATCCAGGACGGCGGCCAGGGACGGCTGCGTCACCGCCACCCGCACTCCCCCCAGCGAGAGCAGTTGGCGCAAGCGCTCACCCGGCACACCGGCCTCGATCGGCAGGTACGCGCCTCCCGACTCCAGCACCCCCAGCACACCCACCACCTGCTCCCACCCCTTCTCCATCACCACCGCCACCAGCTCGTCCGGACGCACCGCGAGGTCCCGCAGGCGAAGCGCCAGAGACCGCGAACGCGCCGCCAACTCGCCGTAGGAGAGCGTCCGCGACCCGGCGATCACCGCCGGCCGCCCCGGCGCCGCCGCCGCCCGCGCCAGGAAACCCGAGTGCAGCAGCCCCTCCGGCAACGGCGCCGACGTCGCGTTGACCGGCTCGATCAGCTCCCGATGCCGCGACGGCGCCAGCGCCAGCGGCGGCTCTTCCCAAGCCCCCTCGTCTTGCGCCAGGCGCTCAAGGAGGCCACGGTAGGCGCCAAACATCTCGTCCAGCAGGCCGGCCGGAAACAGATCCTCCACCGCGTCCCAGTTGAAACCGAGAGCGCCCCCCTCCTCGGCGACCTGATGGTCGAGCCACACCTGCGGGGTCTGCGAGATGCTGTAGACGCTCTCGACCGCCAGGGCGTCGACGTCCCCCGCGGCCCCCTGCCCCTCCTGGCCGAGCGTGCTGGTGAACACCACCGGCATGCGGGCTCCCGCTCCGTCGCCCCGAACGCGGGCGAGCTCGCGCAGCAACTGCACGCCGCTCATGTAGCTGTGCTCGAGATCCCGCCAGAGCTGCTCCTGAATCTCGCGGACCGTCTGCCGGAGGGGCGCCGCCAGGTCGACGTCGACCGCAAGCAGGTTGAGAGAGGTGAAGTCGCCGACCACCTGATTGACCTCGGGGTGGAGAGGCAGGCGGTTGAACAGCGTGAGATTCAAGGTGAAGCGTGGGCTCCGGCTCCAGGTGGCGAGCACCGTCGCATAGATCCCGAGCAACAGGCCGGAGGGAGTCAGGCCGAGATGAGTGGCCCGCGTCTTGAGGCGCGACCAGCGCCCGGCATCCAGGGTGGCGCGCCGGCGCGCGAAGCGGGGAGCGGCGAGCGCGCCGCCGCCGCTGCGCTCCAGCGGCAACTGAGGCGATGGCGGGAGCTCGGACAGGCGCGCCCGCCAGTACTCCAGGGAACGCCGGTGAGGCTCGGAGTTACGGAGCGCCCGCTCGGCGAGCACGTAGTCGCGGAAAGAGAGCTCGAGCGGCGCCATGTCGGCCGCGGGATCCTGATAGAAGACCGCGAGATCGCGCAGCAGCAGCCGGAAGCTCCAAAGGTCCGCGATCATGATGTCGAAGCTGAAGTGCAAGCGGACCTTGCCGCCGTCGAGCAGCGAGGCCCGGATCTCGAACAGCGGCCAGCGGTCGGCGGGAAGCACCTGGTGCGACAGCTCTTCCCGCATCGCGGCGAGGTGCGCCGCGGCCTCCCGCGGATCCCGGCCGCGCAGGTCGGTCGCCGGCACCGTGAACGGTGGCACCTCGGGGAGGATCTGTTGTGACCCGTCCGCCAGGAAAACCGCGCGCAGCATGTCGTGGCGATCGATCAGCCGGCGCCAGGCCTGCTCGAAGCGGGCGATGTCCAACTCCCCGCTTTCGAACTCCATGTAGCTGTGTGCCGAGACGTGGCCCAGCTCGATCCCGCTCTGGCGTCCGATCCAGTAGGCCTGCTGGATGTCGGTCAACGGGAACGGCAGATGCCGATCGCCGGGCGCCGGCACGACTTGCGCAAGACGGCCGCCGTCGGACGGCTTCTTGCCCAGCCGTTGGGTCAGCAATCTCAGCTTCTCGGGAGAGAGCTCCGCGATACGACCCGCGAGGTCAGTCATAGGGCTCCGTTGCCTTCGGCATAGGCCGGGTCCTCGAGCTCCGCCAGCACCTCGAGAAGCTCCGCGTTGTCGACCTGGTCGGTGATCAGATGGACGATCAGCTTCGCCAGCTCCGCGATCGTCGCGCCGACGAAGAGGCGGCTGAGCGGCACCTCGATCTGCAGCGTCTCGCGCAACCGCGAGGCCAGATCGATCGCCAGCAGCGAGTGCCCGCCGAGCTCGAAGAAGTTGTCATGGACTCCGACCTGCTCGATGCCCAGCATCTCTTCCCAAAGGTCGGCCAGCATCTGCTCGAGCTCGCTCGACGGCGCTCGATAGGGGACCCCGACGTTGGGGCGCGGATGCCGGGTTCCCGGCACGGCGACACCGGGGCGCCGGCCGGCCTCGCCGGCCCTCGCCGGCGGCCGCGCCTGCTCGCGGATCAGGGTCTCGAGGTCGACGCCCGAGACGACGATCTGCGGCCCGGCGCCGCTGGCCAGGGCGCGCGCGAAGGCCTCGATCCCCTCGGCCGGCCGGATGGCGCGGCCGGTCACCGGCCCTTCGGCGGCCGGCCGGTCCGTCGCGGCGGCGCGCGGCGGCGTGGCGACGTCGACCTTGCGAGCGGTGAACTCCTCGACTTCGACCAGCACCTCTCCGCTCTCGGTCAGCAGGGCGATCTCGAGCACCGCCGTATCCCCGGCCGAGAGGGCTTCGTCGACGCGAAAGTGCGCCAGCAGGCGCCGCGTGAGCGGCGCGTGCTGCCGCAGCCGCCCGTAGGAGAGCGGCAGGTAGCCCGCACGGCCGGTGAGCAGCAGACCGCACGCCGTAGCGACGTCGAGCAGCGCCGGATGCAGCCCGAAGACAGCGAGATCGCCGGCGAATGCCGGCGGCAGCTCGAGGACCGCCAATCCCTCCCCGTCGCCGACGCAGCCCTCGCGCAGCACGTCCCAGCGCGGCCCCCAGAGAGTCAGCTTCCCGCCCGCCCGCCGCTCCGCCGGCAAGTCGACCGCCGCGCAGCGCGCGCGGATTGCCGCCGGCTCCCGGCGCGCCGGCGCCGGACCGTCGAAGGGGAGGGCGCGGCCGGTAGCGTGAAGCCGCCAGCCTTCCCCCTTGCCATCGCGGCTGGTAATCCTGAAGGTCAGCTCCCCCGCGTGCTCGGCGAGCGCCGTGCGCACCTCAGTCTCCTCCCCCTCGTCGACCGCCAGGGGGGAGAGAAAGACAGCCTCCCGCAGCTCGACGCCGGTCCCGGGCCGCTGCGCGGCTACGGCGGCCCGCGCCATTTCGAGGAGCGCCGTGCCGGGGAGGACGGGACGGCCCATCAGCCGGTGCTCGGCGAGCACCCAGTGGCGCGCGGGCGAGAGACGGAGAGACGTCTCCATGCCGCCCCCCTCGCCGAGCAGCGGGCTCGACGCGAGGGAGGACGCCCCCGGACGCTCCGGGCGCGCGCCGAGCGACATGCCGGTACGCTCCCAGCCATACCAGTCGAGCGCGAGAACGCGCGGCCCGCCGTGGGCCGAGCGCCAATGGGCGAAGGCGTCCAGGAAGGCATTGGCGGCGACATAGTCGACGCGCCCCAGGCCGCCGGTGATCCCGAAGGTCGACGAGAACAGGGCGAAGAAGTCGAGCGGCTCACCGGCGAGCAAGGCATCGAGCACCAGAACGCCCTTGACCTTGGGATCCAGCACAGGGCTCATCCTCTCCGCGGTCTGGCGCAGGAGCAGGCCGCCTCCCGCCGCGCCCGCGGCATGAAGAACGCCGTGGAGGGGACCGAAGCGCCGCCTGGCCTCGGTCAGGACGGCGCCCAGGGCCGCCTCGTCCGTGACGTCGGCGCTCGCCACCATGACCTCGGCGCCGGCGGCCTCGAGCGCGAGGAGTTGCCGCACCTGCTCGCCCAACGGACCTGGGTCGTCCTGCCAGAGAGGCCAATCCCCGCGGGGCGGGAAAGCGGAACGGCCGACCAGGACCAGCCGCGCCGCGAGCTCACGCGCGAGATATCCCGCGAAGATGAGGCCGAGCCCACCCATACCGCCCGTGATCAGGTAGGTCCCACGTTGCCGGAACGGCGGTCGCTCCGCGGCGGGGAGAGGCGCGGGCTCGAACGTCTGCACCCAACGATGGGGTCCGCGCAGGGCCACCGGCGCCCCGGGGTCGAGAGCCGCGAGCTCGGCAAGCAGCCGCGCGGCCCCGGTTTCCTCCCCTCTCCCCGGCGCGGGCGAAACCACGTCGATCACCCGGCAAGCCAGCCCGGGCAGCTCCTGCGGTATGACCTTGGCAGGACCGAGCACCAGCGCCGCGGCCGGCGAGAGGAGCTCGCTCCCGTCCACGTCGAACAGTCCGCTCACCACCACGCTGAGCGCCACCCGCACCTCCCCGCTCAGCCCCGCCAGGGCTTGGGCGAGATGCAGGAGACTGTAGAAACCGAGCGTCTCGAGCTCTTCGACAGCCTCCCGATCGGCCCTCCCCGCCGCCTTGGCACCCGTCGCCCAGAGGTGGACGATCCGAGTCAACGCCCCACCCGCCAGCGGGAGCTCGCCGAGCAGCGCCTGGTAATCCTCCAGCCGGCGCGGCGAAAGCTCATAGGCGCCCTCGCCACGGCGGGCGAAGGCCGCGCCGGGAGCCACGGTCACCACCGCCTCGCCGCGTTTTGCGAGCTCGTGGGCGAGAGCACCGCCGAGACCGCCGCCGGACACGAAGAGCAGCCAGAGGCCACCCTCACCGGTGACCGGCGCCGGCCGCGGCAGCCGCTTCCACGACGGGACATAGAACCAATCCGCCAGATCGGATTTGCGGCCGGCCGGGGCGGGAGCACTCGCCGGCGCGGCGGCGGCCTTTCTCTCCACCCAAAAGCGGCGGCGCTCGAAAGCGTAGGTCGGCAGCGGCACCCGGCGTCGCGACACCGGCCCGTGGAAGGCCCTCCACTCGGGCTCTACGCCGTTGGCCCAGAGCCGTCCGAGGGCGTTGAGCAGGGCCCGCTGCTCCTCTCCGGGCTCCCGGCTCTCGGGGAGCGAGGCCACCACCGGCCAGGCGGTGGGCACGGCGGGATGGTTGCGCGCCAGGGTGAGCAGGGTACGCCCCGGACCGACCTCGAGCAGCGCCGCGTGCTCGAGTGTCGCGAGTGTCGCGAGGCCGGCCGAGAAGCGGACAGGGTGGCGCAGGTGGCTGACCCAATAGGCCGGGTCGGTGGCTTCCTCGGGCCGGATCCAGGCGCCGGTGAGGTTCGACACCCAGGGCAGTTGCGGGGACCGCAGGCGGATGCGGGCGAGCTCCTGGCGGAAAGGCTCGAGGATCGGCTCCATCATCGCGGAGTGGAAAGCGTGCGAGGTGCGCAGACGCCGGCACTGGACCCCCCGTCCGGAAAGCGTCGCGGCGAGCTCCTCGAGGGCGTCGACGGGGCCGGATACCGTCGACAGCAAAGGCGCGTTCTCCGCGGCCAGAGAGAGCCGGCCGCCGAGCAGCGCAGCCACCTCGGCGGCGGGGAGCGGTACGCTCAGCATGCCGCCCGGAGGCAACCGCTGCATGAGGCGTCCGCGCGCCGCGACCAGCGCCAGCGCATCCTCCAGCGAGAGCGTGCCGCCCAGGCAGGCCGCCACGTACTCGCCCACGCTGTGCCCGAGCATCGCCCGAGGCCGCACCCCCCAGGCGATCCACTGCTCCGCGAGCGCGTACTCGACGGCGAACAGGGCGGGCTGCGCGAGCCCGGTCTCCTCGAGCCGGGCGGCGGCGGCCGCGGCGTTCGACCCGTCAGACCCCGCGCCGGGCTTCAGAAACCGCCGCAGGTCGAACCCGAGCGATGGAGTGAGGATCTCGGCGCAGCGGTCGAAAGCCGCGCGGAAGACGGCCTCGCCAGGATAGAGGCCGCTCCCCATCTCCAGGTACTGCGCCCCCTGGCCGGGGAAGAGGAAAACGACCGGCGTGCCGGCCTCGCCGCCGATGCCCTCGATCACCAGCTTCGGATCGAGCGCGGTGAGCGCCGCCGCCGCCTCGGCGCCGCTCGCGCAAACCACCGCCCGGCGGTGCGCGAAGGCGGAGCGCCCCACCTGCAAGGTCCAGGCGACGTCGGCCAGGGCGAGCTCTGGGAGGGCGCGCAGATGCTCGGCCAGCCGATCGCTGTTGGCGGCGAGGGCACCGGCGGTCTTGCCCGAGGTCACGAGGAGCTGCAGCGGCCGGACGGCCGGGGCGGTGGGCGCGGCGGCCGGCGCCTCCTCGAGGACGACATGGGCGTTGGTTCCGCCGATCCCGAAGGAGCTGACACCGGCGCGCCGCACTCCCTTCCCGGCCGGCCACGGCCGCAGCCCGGCGTTGACGAAGAATGGGCTGGCATCGAAGTCGATCTCGGGGTTCGGGCGCTCGAAGTGGAGGCTCGGCGGCAGCCAGCCGTGCCGTAGCGCGAGCACGGTCTTGATGAGGCCGGCGATACCGGCCGCGGCGTCCAGGTGCCCGATACCGGTCTTGACCGATCCCAGGGCGCAGAAGCCGCGCTTCTCCGTGCTCGCCCGGAAGACCTGGGTGAGCGCGCTCACCTCGATCGGGTCGCCGAGCGGTGTGCCGGTGCCGTGCGCCTCGACGTAGCCGATCGACTCGGGGCCGACGTCGGCCATGTCGAGCGCCTCGGTGAGGACGGCGATCTGGCCTGCGGAGCCGGGTGCCGTGTAACCCGCCTTCAAGGAGCCGTCGTTATTGACCGCCGAGCCGCGGAGGACGGCGAGAATCGTGTCGTTGTCGGCCAGCGCTTCGTCCAGACGCTTCAAGACGACGAGACCCAGGCCGCTGCCGAAGACGGTTCCGCCGGCGCGGCTGTCGAAAGCACGGCAGTGCCCGTCGGGCGACAGGATTCCGCCCGGCTCATACAGATAGCCGCCGCGTCCCGGCGGCTTGACGGAGGCGCCCCCCGCCAAGGCGAGGTCGCACTGGAAGTCGAGCAGCGCCTGGGAGGCCAGGTGGACGGCGACCAGCGAGGTCGAGCAGGCCGTCTGGACTCCGATGCTCGGCCCCTTCAAGCCCAGCTTGTAGGAGATCCGCGTGCTCAAGTAGTCCTTGTCGGCGGCGACCGCGAGCTGCAGCGACGACACCGATCGCACGAGATCCGGGTCCGACAGGATGTTCTGCAGCAGGTAGTGATTGATGCCGCAGCCGGCATAGACACCGATCGAGCCCGGGAAGCGCGAGGACACGTAGCCGGCGTTCTCGAGCGCCTCCCAGGCGCACTCGAGGAGGAGACGATGCTGGGGGTCCGTCAGCTCCGCCTCACGCGGGTTGATGTCGAAGAACTCGGCGTCGAACAGCTCGACGCCGTCGAGCCGCGACTCCGCCCGCACGAAATGGGGGTCGCGCAGCCGGTCGGGCTCGACCCCCGCCTGGGCCGCCTCGTCCTCCGACAGGAACGTGATCGCTTCGACCCCGTCCTTGAGGTTCTGCCAGAACTGGTCGAGGGTCGGCGCGCCGGGGAAACGCCCCGACATGCCGATCACCGCCACGGCGGGCGCGGAGCTGGAGGCCGTCTCACTCATCTCCACTCCGTTCCGACCCTCCGCGTCGCATCGCGCGCTGGCGGGCGGCCTCCTTGCGTTTGACGGCGCGATCCTGCCCCATCTCGATCCCCGGAGCGGCCGTCTCCCCGGAGCCGGCCTGGGTGCCCAGATAGCGTGCCAGCGCGGCGATCGTGGGTTGCTCGAACAAGGCGACCAGCGGAAGATCCGGACCCACCGAGACGCGAAGCTGGTTGTAGACCCGCACCATCGCCACCGAGTTGCCGCCGAGCTCGAAGAAGTTCTCGTTGCGGCCCACCGCCTGACGCCCCAACACCTGCCGCCAGGCCGCCGCGATCGCTTTCTCCACCTCGCTCGCCGCCCCGGGCTCCCCCTCCTCGCGCCCTTTCGGCTCCTGCGGCAACGGCAGGGCGCGCCGGTCCACCTTGCCGTTCGCCGTCAAGGGGAGCGCAGGCAGGAGGACGAAGGCGGCCGGCACCATGTAGGGGGGGAGCTTGCCGGCGACGAACGCGCGCAGGTCGGCGGCCGGGTCGTCAGGGTCGCCGGACACCGCGGCCGCGACTCGCTTGTGCGTCCCCTGGCCATTGCCGGCGGCCACGCCTTCGATCGAGCCGCCGACCAGGCTGTGGACCAGCAGATGCGACTCCTTGAGGCGCAGCCCGTAACGGAGCGGCTGGAAGTCGAGGCGGCCGATCGGACAGAGGCCCAATCCCTGCGCTTTGGCTTCCGCCATCAGGAGCTGTCCGACGTAACCCGCTTCGAGCAGGCAGAAATCACGCGCCATCTCGCCGTAGACCGGCGCGATCGCGTCGAGGTCGGCGACCAGGAAGACCGAGAACGCACACTCGTCGAACGTGGCGCGGTTGACCGGCGAGTGGAGCTCGCGGTCGATCTCCAAGCCTGCCTTGAGCTCGACGAGCCGGTGTCCGCGCGGGTCGTAGTAGTAGCCTCCCGCCGAGATCCCGTGCACGCGCCCGGGCTTGACGTGGACATAGGCCTGCACCGGGTAGAGGCTGCCCGCCGAGGGGAACTGATAGCCGGGCAGGTCGCGCCCCGGCAGTTGGATCTGCGCCAGGCTCGCGAGCAGCGCCGAGAGGCGAGCCAGCGAGACCGGCCGCGGCGAGAAGGCGCGGTGGCTGCGGCGCCGCTCGTAGGCCGCGATCGGGTCCATCGCGGTCTCCGGCGCTTCGAGATCGATGAAGACGCAATCGGGTTCCTGGCGCAGGCCGGGCTGGCGCAGCTTGAACTCGAGCGCCGCGAGCGGGTCCAGGCGGCCGGCCGCGGCACGCTCCTTCCCGCCGCCCGCGGGTTCGCGAACGACGTAGGCCACCAACCGCCGCGCGCCGCGCGCCGGTCCCACGACGTTGACGGCCGCCGCGCGGACCGCCGGGTGCTGAGACAGGGCCGCTTCGATCTCTCCGAGCTCGATCCGTTGGCCCTGGATCTTGACCTGGAAGTCCTCTCGGCCCAGGAATTCGATGTCGCCGTCCGGCAGCAGGCGGCCGAGGTCTCCCGTCCGGTAAAGCCGCTCGCCGCTCTCCGCATCGACGACGAAGCTCGCGGCGGTCCTGACCGGATCGCGCCAATAGCCTCGGGCGAGCCCGATCCCTCCGATGTAGAGATCCCCCGGCACCCAGCACGGGCTCGGGGACATCGCGCGATCGAGCACGCGGAACGTCTGGTTCCGCATGGCGCGGCCATAGGGGACGCTGCGCCAGTCCGGCCGGACCTCTCCGACCGGATAGAGAATCGACCAGATCGAGGCCTCGGTCGCCCCCCCCATGCTGATCAGCTCGACCGCCGGCGCCAGAGCGCGCAAACGGGCAGGCAGCGTCACGGGGATCCAGTCACCTGACAGCAGGACCAGCCGCAGCCCGGGCGGCAGGCTGCCGCCCACCCCTTCCAGGTATTCGACCAGCATTTCGAGCAGCGCGGGCACGGTGTTCCAGACCGAAACCCCGGCGCGCTCGATCAGCTCGGCCCAGCGCGCGGGATCGCGCGCCGCGCCCGGCTCCGGGAGCACCACCGCTCCACCGGCGCCGAGCAGCCCGAAGACGTCGTAGACCGAGAGGTCGAAGTTGAGCGCCGACAGCGCCAGCACCCGGTCCTCTGGACCGACGTTGAAACGCTCGTTGACGTCGACGATCGTATTCAAGCTACCGCGGTGATCGATCATCACTCCCTTGGGATGTCCGGTCGAGCCGGACGTAAAAATCACATAGGCCAGGTTGTCGGGCCGCTGGACGGGATCCGGGCGCCGCGCGCCCGGCGTCTCCCGTCCACCGGTGTCGACGGGGAGGCGCGCGACCCCCTCCGGCCAGGCGAGACGACCATCCAGCCACGACTGAGTCAGGGCCACCTCGACCCCGCCGTTGCGCAGCAGGTAGGCCAGGCGCTCGGCGGGGACCTCGGCGTCAACCGGAAGGTAGGCGGCGCCGGCACGCAGGATCGCAAGCACCGCGACGACCTGCTCCCACCCCTTTTCCATCACCACGGCGACGAGGGTATCCGGGTGCAAGCCGCGCCTCATCAGGCGCCTCGCCAGCCACTCCACTCGTTGGTCGACTTCTTCGTAGTCTAGGGTGCGGCCACCCGACCAAACCGCGACACTCCCCGGCGAGATCGACGCCCGCAGCTCGAACGGCTGGTGCAGCAGCCCTGCCGGAACGGCCCCCGCCGTGTCGTTGACCCGGCGCTCGAGGGTGTGCCGGCGCTCGCTGACGAGGCCGAGAACCGGCTGCCGCCAAGGCTCCTCGGCCGTCGCCAGGCGCAGCATCAGGTCGCCATAGAGCGCGAACATCTCGTCGAGAAAGCCGGGGGGGAAGACCTCGTCCACCGCGTCCCAGTTGAATTCGAGCCCCCCCTCGCGCTCGGTGACCTGATGGTCGAGCAGCACCTGCGGGGTCTGCGAAACGCTGTGGACGACGCGGCCCGGCAGCGCTGCGGCCGGGCGTGCCCGCTCCAGATCTCCCACGTCGAGAGTGCTGGTGAAGACGACCTGCGTCGCCCCGCGAATCAGCCCTCCTTGCCGCGAAGCCATCTCGCGCAGCACCTGGACGCCGCTGAACTGACGGTGATCGAGGTCCTCCCACAGGCGCTCCTGAAGCTGCTTGGCCCGCCGTTCGAAGCTCGCGGCCGCGAGGTCAACCTCGAGCAACGTCGTGGTGGTGAAGTCGCCGACCACCCGGTTGACATCGGGGTGAAACGGCAGCCGGTTGAACAGCGTCAGCACGAGCGTGAAGCGAGGGCTCCGTGTCCACGTCCCCAGGATCTCGGAGAAGGCCGCCAGCAGCAGTCCCGACGGAGTCAGACCCAGGCGGGCTCCTCGCGCCTTCAGGCGGCGCCACGGCTCGGGCTCCAGACGGCCGTGACGGCGAACGAAGCGCTGTGCCGAGAGCTGGCCCGGGTCGCGGATCAGCGGCAGCTCCGGGCCCGGGGGCAGGCGGTCGAGGCGCCGCAGCCAGTGCTCGCGGGCTCGGCGGAACCGCTCGCCCTGGCGCAGGGCGTGCTCGGCCAGCACGTAATCGCGGAACGACAGCCCGAGGCGCGGCTGCGCCGCGAGGGGATCGACGTAGAGCTCGAGCAGCTCGCGCAGCAGGATCTGGAAGCTCCAGGCATCGGCGAGCAGGTAGTCGAAGCTCAGGAAGAGGCGTACCTGCCCACCGGGGAGGCGGCAGGCACGGACGTCGAACAAAGGCCACCGGTCGGCCGCCAGGCTCTGGTGCGACATCTCCTCCCGGAGAGCCGCCAGACGCTCGGCAGCCTCCACCGGCGGCAAGCCGGTCAAATCCTCGACGGCGATGACGTAGGAGGGAACCTCCGGCAGGATCCGCTGCTGGCCATCGGGCTCGACGACCGCGCGCAGCATGTCGTGGCGGTCGATCAGGCGGCGCCAGGCGTTCTCCAGACGCGTGAGGTCGAGCTCCCCCTCGAGCTCCAGGTAGCGGTGGGAGGAGACCCGGCCGTGATCCACGATTCCGGCGCGGCCGATCCAGTAAGCCTGTTGGATGTCGGTGAGCGGGAAAGGAAGATGGCCTTCGCCCGGGACCGGCTCGTAGCGCGGCAGGGACGGCGCCTCGCCCGCCCCGCGCCCGATCTGCACGGCCACCACGGCGGCCATTCCAGCCACCGTGGGCGTCGCGAGGAGGGCGCGCAACGAGAGCCCGACCTCGAAGGCCTGCTCGAGGCGGAAGATGAGCTGCGCCGCGAGCAACGAATGGCCGCCGAGCTCGAAGAAGTTGGCCTCGGGACCGACGCGCTCGACTCCGAGGAGCTCGGCGACGATCACCGCCACCACCTCCTCGACGGTGCCGCCCGGCCCCTCGCTCCAGACGCTGCTCGGGGCCTCCCCGTCGGGGCCGCTCTCAGGCAGGGCCTGCCGGTCGAGCTTGCCGTTGGGGGTGAGGGGCAGGGCCGAGAGCGGAATGAAGCCGGCCGGGATCATGTAGTCCGGCAGCCGGCGCGCGAGGTGGGCGCGCAATTCCCCCGCGGCCGGCTGCCGCTCGCCCGCGGCGACGACGTAGGCGAGCAGGCGGGGTCCCGCGGAGGTCTCCCGCACCGTCGCGGCAACCGCCCGGACGGAGGGATGCAGGGCGAGGACCGCCTCGACCTCGCTCAGCTCGATGCGGAAACCGCGCAGCTTGACCTGGCCGTCGCGGCGGCCGAGCAGCTCGACGCCGCCATCGGGCAGGAAGCGTCCCAAGTCCCCTGTCCGGTAGAGCCGGTCCGCCGCCTCGCGTCCCCAGGGGCTCGCCACGTAGCGCTCGCGGGTCAGCTCCTCGTCGCCCAGGTAGCCACGGGTCAGATAGGGCGTACGGACGTGAATCTCGCCCACCTCGCCGATCGCCGCGAGGCGGCCGTGCGGGCTCACCACCAGGAGCTGCGCGCCCTCGATGCCGCGGCCGACGGGGAGCCGCTCCGGCGCGGCGCCTGCCGCGGAGCCGGCGACGACGTGCCAGCCCATGGCCTGCGGCGTCTCGGTGGTGCCGTAGAAATTGACCGCGGTCATCTCCGGGGCCAGCCGCCGCAAGACGTCGACGTCCCGCCGGGTCAGCGGCTCGCCGCCGAAGAAGGCGTAGCGCAGGGCGGGCAGCCCGGGCATGGCATCCAAGACCTCCGCCGGGCGGGCGAACGAGAGCAGTTGCGCCAAACCCGGAGTCAGGTGAACGACGCTCACCTGCCGATCCCGCAACCAGGCCGCGAGCCAGGTGCCGTTCCCCATTTCCGCAGGATCGGGGACGAGGAGAGTCGCGCCCAGCCAGAGCGGGGTGAAGACGTCGCGCAGCAGCGGATCGTGCGCCAGCCCGGAGAGCAGGCTGAAGCGGTCCTCCTCGACCAGGCCGAAGGTGCGGATGTGCCATTCGAGAAAATGGGCGAGCGGCCGGTGCGATCCCAGGATCCCCTTGGGCACGCCGGTCGAGCCGGAGGTAAAGGCGACGTAGGCGAGATCGTCGGGGTCGATAGTGACCGCCGGGGGGCCGACCGGCAGACCGGCGAGCCGGGCGGTCCAGGCCGCGGGTGAGCCGGGCAGATCCAAGCGGACGCGGCAACCGGCGCCGGCCAGCCCGCGAGTGAGCTCGGAGGGAGGCTCGCCGGCCGCCTCCAGCGCCAGCCAGCCGCTCGGCCGCGCCCGCTCCAGGGTGGCCAGGAGGCGAGCCGCCGGGTAGGCCGCGTCGAGCACGGCGAAGGCTGCCCCCGCCTTGAGCACCCCCAGCAGGGCGGCGACCAGGGAAGCGCTCCGCGCCGCGTAGATCGCGACCACCTCGCCGCCTCCGACTCCCCGCTCCTCAAGGAAGCGGGCGAGCCGGTCGCTCGCGGCGTCGAGCTCGCCGTAGCTCCAGGCGCCCGAGCGGTCGACGACCGCGACCCGCTCGGGGACCCGGCGCGCCGTCCGGACGAATGGAGCGAAGACGGGCTCCGCGCCGCCGGCCACCAGGGGAGCCCGCGGGTCGGGGAGGACGGCCCTCGCGAGGTCCGTCCTCAGCTCGAGCTCGGCGATACGCCGGGTCGGATCGGCCGCCGCCTGCTCGAGCAGGGAGGCGAGCTGCTGCACGAGATCGCCCATGCGCGGCGGGTCGAAGAGGTCGGCGTTGTAGACGAGATCGAGCCGGAACCGCTGCCGGTCATGCCGTGCGACATAGAGCGTGAGGTCGAACTTCGAAGGAGGCTCGATGGGCGACAACAGCTCGAGGGCTATCTCCGGCAGCGCGAGCCGCTCGGCGTCGACGCCGAAGTCGAGCAGGTTGAAGAGCACCTGGAAGACGGCAGCCCGGGCGGCCTCGCGCTCGGGCTGGACCTCCCGCACCACTCTCTCGAAGGGAAGATCCTGGTGAGCGTAGGCGGCGAGCGCCGTCTCCCGCGTCCGCGCCAGCGCCTCGGCGAACGAAGTGCCGCCCGAGAGGTCGAGGCGGAGCGCCAGCATGTTGAGGAAGATGCCGATCAGCCCCTCGACCTCGGACCGGTTGCGGCCCGCGATCGGTGTCCCGACGATCAGATCCTCCTGGCCGCTCTGGCGGCCGAGCAGGAGGGCAAAAGCCGTCAGCAGCGTCATGAACAAGGTCGCCTCGGCTCGCCGTCCCATCGCTTCGACGGACAGCGAGAGATCCGCCGCGAGCGTCAGGGAGACGCGTCCCCCCCGGAAAGTCGATTCCGCGGAACGCCTGCGGTCCACCGGCAGATCGAGGCCGGGGAGCGGCCCGGCGAGCTGGCGCCGCCAATAGGCGAGCTGGGAGTCCAGGGCGTCGCCCTCGAGGCTCCGCCGCTGCCACTCGGCGAATTCGACGTAGCGCACCGGAAGCGCCGGCGGAAGCGCCTCCCCCGGCTCGCCGGCGGCCCGATAGAGCGCGGTCAGCTCGTCGAGCAGCAGCGCCATCGACCAGCCGTCGGCGGCGATGTGGTGGACGGTCAGGAACAGGCGGTGCTCGAGCGGCGCGAGACGCGCCAGGGTGGCCCGGAACGGCGGTCCGGCCTTCAAGTCGAAGGGGCGGAGCGCCTCCGCCACTCCCAGCCGGTCCGCGGCCTCCGCGCGTTCCGCGGGTGGCAGCGCCGAGAGATCGACAACCCCGAGGCGGAAGTCCCCGGACGGTAGGATCGACTGCCGCGGCCCCTCGCCACCGGCAAGGAAGGTGGCGCGCAGCACCTCGTGGCGGCGGACGACCTCGCCCAGGGCGCCCGCGAGCCGGCCGGCGTCGAGCGGGCCGCGGAGCACCACGGCGCAGGGCATGTTGTAGGCCGCCGTCCCGGGCTCGAGCTGCTCGAGCAGCCAGATCCGCTCCTGGGCGAACGAGAGCCGCAGGCCCGCCGTCCCCGCGACCCGGGGGAAGGGAGAGAGCGCCGGATCCGTTCGCCCGAAGCCGACGAGCGCCGCCATCCGGCCCAGGGTCGAGCGCTCGAAGAAGCGGCGCAGGGGCACCTCGATCCCGAACGCTTCGCGCACGCGGGAGGCCAGGCGCATGATCAGCAGCGACTGACCGCCGAGGGCGAAGAAGTCGTCCTCGACGCTCACCCGGTCGAGCCCCAGCAGTTGCCCCCAGATCCCCGCCAGGACCTCCTCGGCCGGTGTGCGCGGCGCCACGTAAACGGCTCGCGAGCCGAGCTCCGGCGCCGGCAGGGCCTTACGGTCCACCTTGCCGTTGGGGGTCAGGGGCAGCGCCGCCAGCACCACGAAGCTCGACGGCACCATGTACTCCGGCAGCCGCTCCTGCAGCAGCGAGCGCAACCGCGATGCTTCGGGCGTGGCTCCCGGCGCCGCCACCACGTAAGCCACGAGCCGCCGCTCCCCGGCCCCGTCCTCCCGTGCCACCACCACGCTCTCCGTCACCGCCGCCAGAGACACCAGCGCCGACTCGATCTCCCCGAGCTCGATCCGGAACCCCCGCACCTTCACCTGGTGGTCGATGCGGCCCAGGAACTCCAGGTCCCGGTCTCCCCGCCAGCGCGCCAGATCTCCCGTCCGGTAGGCCCGCCCTCCCGGTTCGCTCCCGAAGGGGTCCGGAACGAAGCGTTCCGCCGTCAGCTCGGGACGATCGAAGTACCCGCGCGCCAGGCCCGCTCCCGCCAGCCACAGCTCCCCCGGCACGCCCACCGGCTGCGGCTGACCCCGGCCGTCAACCACGTAGGCCTGCGTCCCCGACACCGGACGCCCGATCGTCGGCTCTCCAGCCTGCGTGCGCGGCACTTCCACCCAGGTCGAGTAGGTCGTGTCCTCCGACGGACCGTAGAGGTTGAGCACGCGCTCCACCGTCGCCGTCGCGTAGATCCGGTCCACCAGCGCCCGCCGTAGCGGCTCGCCCGCCAAACAGACCGTCTCCACCGAGGCCGGCAGCGCCCCGAGATGCATCAGCTCCGACATCGCCGAGGGGACCGTGTTGACCAGGGTCAGCTCCGCCGTCAGCTCCCGCGGCAGGCTCGCCAGCGCCAGGGCGTTTTCGCCCAGCACGATCCGGCCGCCGCAGCTCAGCGGCGCGAAGAGCTCGAAAACCGAAAGGTCGAAACAGATCGAGGTCGCCGCGAAGACCGCTCGCATTTCCTCCGCTGCGAACACCTTCCGCACCCAGCCGAGCAGGGCCGCGGCGCTCCGGTGGGTGATGGCCACGCCCTTCGGGCGGCCCGTCGAGCCGGAGGTGTAAATGACGTAGGCCAGGTTCTCCGGCACGGCCACGGCGCGGAGGGGCGGCGGAGCGGGATACGGCCCCCCGCCGTCGCGCCCGAGGAGCACGACGTCCATCCGGTGCGCCGGGAGGCGGCCGAGCAGACGCTCCTCGGTCAGCAGCACCGGCGCGCCGACGTCGGCAAGAATGTAGGCGATCCGCTCACGCGGATAGGCGGGATCGAGAGGCACGTAGGCACCCCCGGCCTTGAGCACCGCGAGAAGCGCGACGACGAGCTCGGCCGTCCGTTCGCTCAGGACTGCGACGGGAACCTCGGGGCCGACCCCCAAAGTGCGCAGCTCCGCGGCCAGACGCCCGGCCGACGCCTCGAGCTCCCCGTAGGTGAGGCGCCGTGTCGCCGTAACCAGTGCCACCGCGCCAGGTGTCCGCGCCGCCTGCATGGCGACCAGCTCATGAAGACAGGACGGAGCGACGGCGAGAGCTCCGCCGTCGGCCCAGGTGAGCAACTCTCGGCGCTCCGACTCCGAGAAGAGCGGCAGATCGCTCAGCCGGCGTTCCGGGGTTGCGATCGCGGCCTCTACCAGGGTGGCAAAGAAGCCGAGCCAGCGCTCCACCGTCGCGGGCTCGAAGAGGTCTGAGCGGTAGTCGACGTTCAAGCTCAGCTCCTGCTCTACCTCCAGGAGGGCCCAGGTCAGGTCGAACTTGGTCGTCCCCGCCGTCAGGTCGAGCGGCTCGAGAGCGACCCCCTCCAGGCGGACCGGAGCCGGCGCCTCGGGGACCAGGAAGAGCACCTGGAACAGCGGCGTATGAGCGAGATCACGCCTCGGGTGGAGCTCCTCGACCAACTTCTCGAAGGGGAGCTCCTGGTTGGCGTAGGCGCTGAGGCAGGTGTCGCGCGAACGGCGCAGGAGCTCGCGGAAGTCGGGGGCGCCGCCGAGGTCGAGCCGAAGGACCAGGGAATTGACGAAGAACCCGATCAATCCTTCGACCTCCTGTCGGGTGCGGCCGGCGATGGGAGTGCCCACGGCCACGTCCTCGCGACCCGTCCAACGGCCGAGCAGGGCTTCGCAGGCCGCGAGCAGCACCATGAACAGACTGGCCCCCTCGGAGCGGCCGAGCGACCGCAGGGCTGCCGAGGTCCCCGTCGCCAGGCCCCGCGCGGCTCGCCCCGCCTTCGCGCTCGCCCGCGGCGGCCGCGGCCGGTCCACAGGGAGCTCGAGGACCGGCGGGAGACCCGCCAGTTGCCGGCGCCAATAGGCGCTCTGCTCCGCCAGGACCTCTCCCCTCAGGTGCCGCCGCTGCCAGAGCGCGAAGTCAGGATACTGGGCCGCGAGCGGGGGCAGCGATGGCGGCCGTCCCGTCGCGAAGCTGCCGTAGAGCTCGGAAAGCTCGTGCAAGAAGATGTCGATCGACCTCCCGTCACACACGATGTGATGGAAGACGACCACAAGGTAGTGATCGTGCTCCTCCAGCCGGAGCAGCGTGACCCGCAACAGGGGGCCGCCGCCGAGATCGAAAGGGAGCTCCGCCTCGGCGCTCAGGACACGAGCCGCGCAAGACGTCGCGGCCTCGGGTGGCAGGGCCGAGAAATCGATCACCGGCAGCGCCTGTCGAGCGGGAGGCGTCACGCGTTGGAGCGGCTCTGCTCCCCGCATTACGAAGGTGGTGCGTAGCGCTTGATGCCGGGCGACGACACCGAAGAGCGCGCGAGCCAGGGCGCCCGCCGCGAGGGGACCCCGGCAGCGCAGGGCGAAGGGAACGTTGTAGACCGCGCCGCCCGGCTCCAAATGCTCCAGGAAGAAGAGCCGCTCCTGCCCGAAGGAGAGCGGGGCCTCCCGCCGCTCTTCCCTACCGCGCAAGAAGGGCTCGCCCGCCACCCCTCGCTCCCGTACGACCTCGGCCGCGAGGGCGGCGACCGTCGGGGCCTCGAACAGCCGGGCCATCGGCAGCGCGATGCCGAGCTCCGTCTGCAGGCGGGAGAGCAGACGCGAGGCGAGCAGCGAGTGTCCGCCCAGGCGGAAGAAGTCGTCCTGCACTCCCACCCGGTCGACTCCAAGCAGCTCCTCCCAGACCTTCGCCACCACCGCCTCGAGCTCCGTGCGCGGCGCCAGGTAGCCCTCACGCTCGACGGGGACCTCGAGGCGCGCCAGCGCCCCTCTGTCCACCTTCCCGTTCGGGGTGAGCGGCAGCGCGTCGAGCAGCAACCAGCCATCCGGCACCATGTAGGACGGCAGGCGTTCCTTCAGGAAACCTCGCAGAGCGTCCACCGTGAGCGCCGCGGTCTCGACGCCGACCAGGTAGGCGTTCATCCGTCCCTCTTGCACCAGCACCACCGCCTCACGCACGCCGGCGTTCTGGCCGAGCACCGACTCGATCTCTCCCAATTCCACCCGCATGCCCCGGATCTTGACCTGGTGATCGATCCGCCCCAGGAAATCGAGCTCGCCGTCCGGCAACCAGCGCACCAGGTCACCGGTTCGGTACATCCGCGAGCCCGCCTCCCAGAACGGATCGGGCAGGAAGCGCTCCGCGGTCAGCTCTGGCCGCCAGAGATAGCCGCGGGCGAGCCCTTCGCCGTCCACGTACAGCTCGCCCGGAACCCCGATCGGGACCGGCTGCTGGTACATGTCGAGGACGTAAATCCGAGTGTTGGCGATCACCCGGCCCAGCGTGGGAACCCGTGCTCCGGCCCCCCGCGGCGGCGGCGGTACGATCGACATCGTGGTCACCACGCTGTACTCCGCCGGACCGTAGACGTTCGACAGCCGGAAGGGGGTGCCGGGCAACGGTGCCCGATGCAAGCGGTCGCCGGCGACCACCAGATAGCGGAGCCTCAGATCGAGATCGCGGGGCGTTTCCTCACTCAGGATTCCATCGGCCAGCGGCGTCGGGAGGAAAGCCAGGGTGATTCCCGCCTCCGCCCACCAACGCATCGTGAGCGCCGGCGACAGGCGCGTCTCCTCGTCCGGGATCGCGGTGCCGGCGCCGGCCGCCAGCAGAGGCCAGAGCTCCCAGACCGAGAGGTCGAAGGCCGGGCTCGCCACCTGCGTCCCGAGATCCTCCCTGGTCACCGCATAGACCTCATGGTGCCAGCGCACCATGTTGCGCAGACCCCGATGGGGGATGGCGACCCCTTTGGGACGGCCGGTGGAACCCGAGGTGAAGATCACGTAGGCAAGGTTCGCCGGATCGAGCTCGACCCCCGGCGGGCGCGACACGTCCCCGCTTAGCCCCTCGAGGTCGCGGTCGAAGCAAATCACCGCCGCCGCCGACTCCGGAACCCGGTCGAGGAGACGGCTTTCGGTGAGGAGCACCGGCACCCTCGCGTCCGCCATCGCCAGCGCCAGCCTCTGCTTGGGGTAGGCTGGATCGAAGGAGGCGTAGGCGCCGCCGGCCTTGAGCGTGGCGACGATTCCGACTACGCGCTCCAGCGTTCGCTCGGCGCAGACGCCCACCACCACGTCCGGCCCGACGCCGAGCGATACCAGGTGATGGGCCAGCCGGTTGCTCCGCGCTTCGAGCTCGCCATAGGTGAGCCGGCGATCGCCCGAGATCACCGCGAGAGCTTCCGGCCGTCGCCGCGCATGCGCCCTGAACTGCTCATGGACCAGCGGCGTCCCAGGGACTTCCCGCCGGGAGTCGTTCCACTCCAGCAGCAGCTCCCACCGCTCGGTCGTCGTCATCAGGGGGACCTCCGAGATGCCGGCGCCGGGGTCGCTCAAAGCCGCCTCCAGCAGCCGCGAGAAATGCCCGAGGAGGCGGGTGGCCGTGGCGGGGTCGAAGCGGTCGGTATCGTACTCGAGCCAGCCCCGAGTGCCGGCAGGCGACTCTTCGAGCGCCAGGGTCAGATCGAATTTGGCGGTGCCGTTCTCGATCTCGAGCGGGCTCAGGGCAAGCTCACCGAGCCGCAGCTCCGGGATCGCGGCGTTCTGGAGCACGAACACGACCTGGAACAGGGGGCTCCGCGAGAGGTCCCGCTGCGTCTCGACCGCCTCGACCAGCTTCTCGAACGGCAGGTCCTGGTGGGTGTAGGCGTCGAGCGTTGCCTCGCGCACTCGAGCCAAGAGACCGTGGAAGCTCGGCCTGTCGTCGAACCGGCCTTCGAGCACCAGAGTGTTCACCAGGAAGCCGACCAGGCGCTCCGCCTCCTGCCGCGTCCGGTTGGCGATCGGGACGCCCACCCGGATCCGGTCCTGGCACGAGTACCGATGGAGCAGGAGCTGGAAGATGCCGAGCAGCACCATGAACGGGGTCACACTTGCCTGCCGGCAAAGCGCCGCCAGCCCCCCCGCCGCGGGAAGGACGCAGGGGACTCGCGCGCCGCGGAAGCGCTGGCGCGTTGGCCGCGGCCGATCGGCGGGCAGATCGAGCACCTCGTCCCCTTCCGCGAGCTGCCGGCGCCAGAAGGCGAGGTGAGGCGCCAAGGCCTCCGCGCTCCACCACTGCCGTTGCCAGCGTGCGTAGTCCGCGTATTGGATCGGCGGCTCCGGAAGCGGGGACGGCCGCCGCGACGCGAAGGCCGGATAGAGGGCGGCGAGCTCCCCCAGCAAAACGCCGCGCGACCAGGCATCGCAGACCATGTGGTGCAGGCTCAGGAGAAGCAGACTCTCCTTGCGACCGAGCCGTAGGAGGGCGGCGCGCAGCAGCGGCCCGGCGGCGAGGTCGAAGGTGCGGCGAGCCTCTTCGCGCGCCAGCAGGTGAGACTCGGTCCGCGCCCGCTCGGAGGGCAGGGACGTCAGGTCCACGACCGGCAGGACGAACGGCGGGCGCGGGGGGAAAACGCGCACCGGCGCGCCCTCGACGGTAGGAAAGGCGGCGCTCAGCTCGGCGTGGCGCCGTATCACCTCCCTCAGCGCCCCCGCCAGGGCAGCCACGTCGAGGAGGCCCTCGATCTCGGCGAAGTAGGACAAATTGTAGGCCGCCGTCGCTCCCTCGAATCGGCTGAGCAGCCAGAGCCGCTCCTGCGAAAACGAAAGGGGAGAGCCGGCGGCTGTCCCAGGCAGGATCGGCGGCAAGAGTGCCGGCGCGGCGCGCAGGCACTCGATCTCCGCCGCGAAGTCGGCCAGGGTCGGCCGCTCGAAGAGAGTGCGCAACGAAACCTCGACCTTCAAGGTGGAGCGCACCCGCGAGATCACTCGAGTCGCCAGCAGCGAGTGGCCGCCGAGCTCGAAGAAGCCATCGTGGACCCCGACCGGCGAGGATTCCAGAACCTCTTCCCAGATCGCCGCCACCGCCGCCTCGATCTCCGTCCGGGGAGGGGTGAAGCTCTCCGCGGCCGCGGCGGCGCGGCGCTCGGGAGCCGGGAGCGCTCGCCGGTCCACCTTCCCGTTGCCGGTCAGCGGCAACGCTGCCAGGAAAACGAAGCTGCCGGGCACCATCGGCTCGGGCAGCCGCTGGCGCAGAAACGCGCGCAGCTCCGTCGCTTCCGGCGGCGCACCAGCGGCGACCACATAGGCCACCAGGCCGGCGGAGCTCCCCGTGACCACCGCCTGGCGGACTCCCGGATGCGCCGCCAACCGCGACTCGATCTCCTGAGGCTCGATCCGAAAGCCGCGGATCTTCACCTGGTGATCGATCCGCCCGAGGAACTCCACCGCGCCGTCCGGCAACCAGCGCGCGAGGTCACCGGTGCGGTAGACGCGTTCGCCCGGCGCGCCGCCCACACCGGCGGGGACAAAGCGCTCGGCGGTCAGCTCGGGCCGCCGGACGTAACCGCGTGCGACGCTCTCACCACCGATCAGCAACTCTCCCGGCACGCCGGCCGGTACCGGCTGGAACCCGGCATCCACGATCGAGACGCGAGCCCCTGCCAGCGGCCGGCCGAGGGGAGGAGAGGAGCCGCCGCGACGGCTCGCCACCGGATGCACCAGGACGCCGACCGTCGTCTCGGTCGGGCCGTAGTGATTCAGGATCGCAAGGCCGGGCGCCAGCCGCTGAACCTGGTCGATCAGCTCCGCCGAGGCGGCCTCGCCGCCGAGCACCAGCCGCAGCCGAGGCAGCGGCTGGGTCGCGGCACCGGGCCGCAGCAAGGCGGCCAGATGGGAGGGGACGATCTTCAGACTGTCGACCGGGTACCGGTCGAAGTACTCCGCGAGCCGCTCGGCATCGGCGATCAGGTCCTCAGGGATGAGGTGCAGGAGCCCGCCGGTCGCCAGGGCAGCGTAGATCGAGGTGTTGCCGAGATCGGCGGCGATCGTCGACACCGTGGCGTACGACGATCCCGCCGGCAGCCCGAGGCGAGCGACCATGCCGCAGAGATAGCTCGCCAGGTGCCGGTGCTCTACGACCACTCCCTTGGGGCGACCGGTCGAGCCCGAGGTGAAGATGATGTAGGCCGGATTGCCGGGGACGGTCTCGGGACGCGGCAGGGGCGCGGTCCCGGCGCTGCCGGGGGCATCGAGCAGAAGAAGGCGGGGGAGCATCCCGGCCGGCAGGTTCGCGGCCGAGCCGCTGCGCGTCACCACGACGCGCGGCGCCGCGTCCTCCAGCATGGTAGCGAGCCGCTCACGAGGAAAGGCCGGATCGAGCGGCACATAGGCTCCCCCCGCCGCGAATACGGCGAGGATTCCGACGATCGCATCCGTGGTGCGTCCGAGGCAGAGACCGACCGCAACCTCGGGGCCGACGTCCATCGCGACGAGACGCGCGGCGAGCGCTCCCGCCCGGCCGCCGAGCTCCGCATAGGTAAGGACCTCGTCGGCGACGCGCAAGGCGGGGGCATCCGGAGTGCGCTCGACCCACGTCGCGAACAGCTCGTAGACGGTGCGCCCCGGGGTCGTCATCGGGGTGCCGCTCCACTCGTAGGCAACCTGATGCCGCTCCCCCGGCTGCAACAGCGAGAGCGTCGCGAGCGGGCTCGACGGCGCCGCCACGGCCTCCGCGGCGAGGGTCCGGAAGTGGCCGAGCAGACGCTCGGCGGTCGCATCGTCGAAGAGGTCGAGCGCATAGGCGAGCGTCGCCACGAGCCCGGAATCGGCAGGCGCGAGGAAGAGCGACAAGTCGAAGCGCGCCGCGCCGGTATCGAGCTCGCGATGCTCGAGCGCGAGCCCGGGGATCATCGGCAGGGCGAGCGGAAAGTTCTGGAACGCGAAGAGCGACTGGAAGAGGGGCTGGCCGCTACGCTGAGGCTCCGGCTGGAGCTCCTGGACCAGAAGCTCGAAGGGGAGGTCCTGGTGCGAGTATGCGGCGAGAGCGGTCGCGCGCACCGCCGCCAGCAGTGCGCGGAAGTCGAGATCGGGAGCCAGCCTGGCGCGCAATACGAGCGTGTTGGTGAAGAACCCGATGAGCCCCTCGAGCTCGGCGCGCGAACGGTTGGCGACGGGAGTGCCGACCACGATGTCGTCCTGCCGGCTGTAGCGGCCGAGCAGGGTGACGAAGACCGCCAGCAGCAGCATGTAGGGAGTCGCTCTCTCGCGCCGGCAGAGCGCGTCCAGGGCAGCGGCCAATGCCGGCTCGAGGAGGATCTGGCGGCGGGCTCCCCGCGAGCTCGCCACTCCGTGCCGTGAGCGGTCGACGGGCAGGTCGAGCGCGGGACCGGCGCCGGCGAGCGCCCGCCGCCAGTAGGCGAGCAGTGTCTCCAGGGGCTCGCCGGCGAGCTGCTCGTGCTGCCAACGGGCGAAATCGGCATATTGAATCGGCAGCTCCGGCAGAGCCGGGATGCGGCCGTCCACGAAGGCGGCGTAGAACGCCGCCAGCTCGCGTACGAAGACGCCGAGCGACCAGCCGTCGGCAACGATGTGATGGACCACGACGGCGAGCCGGTGATCGCGCTCGCCGACCCGCAGGAGCAGCGTGCGCAGTAGCGGCCCACGGGCGAGATCGAACGGCTCGCGGCCATGGCCGGCGAGGAGCCGCACCAGCTCCCCCTCCCGTAAGCCGGCGGGGAGCTCCGCGAGGTCGACCGTGGCGAGAGCAAGGTCGAGTGCCGGCGTCACCACCTGGAACGGCTCGCCATCCGCCGCCACGAAGACGGTGCGCAGCGCCTCGTGGCGGCCGGCGATCACGGAGAGGCTCGAACGCAGAAGGCCGGCCTCCAAAACCCCTTCGAGGCCGACCTCCACCCCGACGTTATAGGCCGACCCTCCAGGATCGAGCTGGTCCAGAAACCAGAGACGCCGTTGTGCGAAGGATGCCGGATGCGGGCCGGCGGCTGCCGCGGAACGGATCGGCTGCAAGCTCAAGCGCGGCGCCAGGGCGGCCCGCTCGAGCGCCGCCGCCATGTCCGCGAGGACCGGCGAGGCAAACAGGGCCGACAGGGGAAGCTCGACCCGGAAGGCGTCGCGGATGCGCGCAGCCAGCCGGGTAGCTACCAGGGAATGGCCTCCGAGCTCAAAGAAGCTATCGCCACGGGCCACGAAGGTCCGCTCGAGCAACTCGCACCAGAGCGCGGCCAGGAGCTCCTCGAAAGGGCCGGCCGGCGGTTGCGCGCCGGTCGCTTCGACGACTCCGGACTCCGGCGCAGGCAGCGCCTTGCGGTCGAGCTTGCCACTGGGGGTGAGCGGCAGGGCGTCGAGGATCACCCAAGCCGCGGGCACCATGTGCTCCGGGAGCTCCCGGCGGGCGTGATCGCGCAGGTCGCGGACGACGACCTCCCCTCCCGGTGCGCCGATATAGGCGACCAGGCGGCGGTGACCGAGCGCGCCGGGCAGCGCCACGACGGCCGCCGTCTGCACGTCCGGATGGGTGCGCAGCACCGCCTCGATCTCGCCGGGCTCGATGCGGAAACCGCGCACCTTGACCTGATGATCCAGACGGCCCAGGAACTCGAGCTCGCCGTCGGCCCGCCAGCGGACCAGGTCGCCGCTACGGTAAAGGCGAGCGCCGTGCCGGCCGCTCCAGGGATCGGGAACAAAGCGTTCGGCGGTCAGCGCGGGGCGCCCGAAATAACCTCGCGAGACGCCCGAGCCGCCCAGGTAGAGCTCGCCCGGAATTCCAATCGGCGCCGGCTCCCCCTCGCGGTCCAGCACGTACGCCTCCTCCTCGTCGATCGGCCGGCCGATCGCGGGAGGGCGGTCCCCCTCACGCGGCACCACGGAGAAGGTCGAGAACGTGGTGTCCTCGGAGGGACCGTAGAGGTTGACCACTCTGCGAACGCCGGGAAAGGCGTAGAGCTGGCGCGTCAAGGTCAGCGGCAACGGCTCCCCGGCGAGGTTGACAACCCTCACGGAGGCGGGGAGACCGGGGCCTGCGACGAGCTCCGCGAGCGCCGAAGGCACAGTGTTGACCAGCGTCACCTCGGCCGCCGCCAGCGCCGGCAACTCGAGGATGTCACGCGCCAGCACCAGGCAGCCGCCCGAGCTCAACGGCGCGAAGTATTCGAAGACCGAGATGTCGAACGAGATCGAGGTCGCGAAGAGCGTGCGCGCCAGCTCGTCCGGTGAGAACACCGACAGGGCCCAGCGCACCATCACCACGGCATTGGCATGGGAGATCGCCGACGCCTTGGGCCGCCCGGTGGAGCCGGAGGTATAGATCAGGTAGGCGAGGCCCTCGGAGGGTACGTCGTTGCGCGGCCCGCTCTCCTCCTCCGGGAGTTGGTCCGCTACCAACGACACCACCTCGGCCGCGGTCTGGGGAAGCGCTGGTGCGAGGTCCGCCCGGGTCACGACCACCTGGGCAGCGGCGTCGCACAGCATCGCCTCGATGCGGGCCGCGGGGTAGGCAGGGTCGAGCGGCACGTAGGCCCCCCCGGCCTTGAGGATCGCCATCAGGGTGACCACCAGCTCGGGACGGCGGTCGAGGAAGACCCCCACCCGAGCCTCCGCGCCGACACCCAGCCGGCGCAGCCGGTGCGCCAGGCCATTGACCCTGCGGTCGAGCTGACGATAGGTCCACGCGCCGTCGGCGAGCCACAGAGCCGGAGCGTCCGGCGTGCGCTCGACCTGGGCCGCGAAAAGCTGGTCGAGACGGCGGGGAGACCCGGCTTGGCGGGCCGGCCGGTTCCAGCCGGCGAGCACCTGACGACGCTCGACGCTGGGCAGCAGTGGCAGCGCCGCAACCCGGCATCGGGGATCGGCGACCGCTCCGGTGAGGAGGGTTTCGAAGTGCCGCAACAAGCGATCGATCGTTCCCGGATCGAAGAGCGCTGCGCGATACTCGCAGGCGATTCCGAAGCTCTCCCCGGCCGTGGCGCCGATCAGCGTCAGGTCGAAGGCCACGCGCCGCTCGACGAGGCTCACCGACTCGAGCGACAGGGGACCGAGGTCGAGCCGGGTGCCTTCCGCGCCGAGGGCCAGCGCCGCCAGCCCCGGCAGTCCCAGGTGCTCCGTCTGCTGCAGCACCAGGAGGGTCTGGAAGACCTCCTGGTGGCCGGCTCCTCGCCCGGGACGCAGCCGCTCCATGAGCAGCGGCAGGGGAAAGCCGGCGCTCCCAAAAGCGGCGAGCGCCTCACTCCGGGCGCCCGCGAGCAGCCCGCCAAAGCTCGGGTCTTCTCCGATCTCGGAGCGCAGCGCCACCGGCGAGACGAAGTAGCCGACCAGTCCGGCCGTCGCCCGCCCCTCGCGGCCGGCGGTCGGCGCGCCGATCAGGAAGTCGCGCTGCCCCGAGTAACGGTGCAGGAGTGCCTGGAAGGCGGCGAGCAGCACGGTGAAGAGAGTGGTGCCCTGCGCCTGCGCCAGGGCCTGCGCGCCGGCGAGGAGGGCCGGAGAGAGCCAGAGATGACGGGCCCCTCCCGCCGGCGACGGGATCGCGCCTCGCGGCCGGTCGGCCGGCAAGTCGAGGATCGGCAGCTCGCCGGCCAGGCGGCCGCGCCAGTGAGCCCACAGCCGCTCCCCCTGCGGGCCGGCGAGGCGCTCCTGCTGCTCGCGCGTCCAGTCGCCGTAGGTGCGAGCCAGCGGCGCCAGCCGCGCCGGCGCTCCGCCGGTCTCCTGCCGATAGAGCTCGCCAAGCTCGCGGGCGACGATGGCGAGCGACCAGAGGTCGGCCACGATGTGATGCACGACGAGCAGGATGACCGCGCTCCGTCCCGCGACGAGCACCCGCACCCGCAGGGGCGGCCCCGCCTCCAGGTCGAGGGGACGAAAGGCCTCGGCGGCGAGATATTCCTGCTGCCGTTGCGCGCTCCAGCCAGCCGCCTCGGTGGTGGCGAAGTCAACGGCGAGCTCCTCCCGTATCCGCGCCACGGGCTCGCCGTCGCGCGCTTCGAAAAAGGTGCGCAAGGCCGGATGGCGGTCGGAGATGGCTTGCACGGCGCGCCGGAGCGCTGCGCAGTCGAGCTCCTGGGTGCGCACCGCGGACGCCAGGTTGTAGGCGGCGCTGGCAGGCTCGAGGCGCTCCAGGAACCAGAGCCCTCGCTGGCCATGGGAGAGCGGATGCTCGAGCGCCGCCACGAATGGACCACGGCTCGTGGGCGGCGTACCTTCAAGGCCGGCCGCCAGCCGCTCCGCCAGCTTGGAGAGCGATTCCCCGTCCAGCAGATCGGCGGCGGAGAGGGAGAGGCCGAGCCCCTCTTCGAGGGACTGCTGGAGCTCGATCGCCGCCAACGAGTCGACTCCGAGGCCGCTCGGCGGCTGGCCGAGGTCGACGCGGCCAGCCGGGATACGGGCCACGCGCGCCACCTCGCGGACGAGATGGAGCTCGAGCTGGCGCCGGCGGACCTCCGGAGGCGCCGCCAGCAACAGGGCTCGTAACGGCGGCATCTCAGCCTCCGCGTCGGCCGAGCTCGCCTCGGCCGTGGCCGCCAAGGCGGGGCTCCTCGCCACGACGTCGAGCTCGCCCGCCTGGTAGGCTGCACGGCAGGCCCGGCGCCGGATCTTGCCGCTGGAGGTCTTGAGGGCCGTCCCGAAACGGATCAGCACGACCTCATGGACCGCGACGTCGTGCTCCCGGACCACCTCCTGGGCGATGCGGCCGGCAATCTCCTCGAAGGGGCGTTGCGGGTGCCGGTCCACCTCGGCGACGACCACCAGCCTCTCCTCCCCCGCGACCTCGAGCGAGAAGGCGGCGCTCGCGCCAGGCCGCACGTCCGAGCAGCTTCCCTCCGCCGTCGCCTCGACGTCCTGGGGGTAGTGGTTGCGGCCGCGGATGATGATCAGATCCTTGAGCCGTCCGGTCACCAGGAGCCCGGCGCGGTCGAAAACTCCGAGATCTCCGGTGCGCAGGAACGTCCCCGCACGGTTCGCCAGACGGGAGCGAAACAGCAGCTCGCTTTCCTCGGGCCGGCCCCAATAACCCGCGGCCACGCTCGGGCCGCTGACCCAGATCTCCCCGACGTCTCCGGTCGAGCGCTCAGCCCCGGACTCCGGGTCGACCACCGCGATCTCCTGATCGAGCCAAGCGCCGCCACACGCGACCAGACAGCGGCCTTCGCCGGTCGATTCCGGCTGGGCAAAGCCTCGCTCGAGAGCTCCGCCGTCGAGCCGGACCGTACTCGCCCCCTCCCCCACTCGGCCGCCGGCCGCAAAGAGGGTCGCCTCGGCCAGCCCATAACACGGATAGAAGGCCGAGCTCCGGAAACCGCAGGAGGCGAAAGCCTCGCTAAAGCCTTCGAGTGTCTTCTGACGGACCGGCTCGGCACCATTGAAGGCCACCCGCCAGGACGAGAGGTCGAGCCCGGCCCGTTGCTCGCGGGTGACACGGCGTACGCAGAGGTCGTAGGCGAAGTTCGGTCCACCACTGGTGGTGCCACGGTACCGACTGATCGCTTCGAGCCAGCGTACCGGCTTCTGAAGAAAGGCCGCGGGCGGCATCAGGATGCAGCGAGCCCCGAGATAGAGAGGCTGCAGCACGTTCCCGAGCAATCCCATGTCGTGATAGAGCGGCAGCCACCCGACGATCACCGACGCCTCCGACTGGTCGAAGGCCCGGCGGATCATCTCCTGGTTGTGGAGCAGGTTGGCGTGGGTGACCATCACCCCCTTGGGAGCCCCGGTCGAGCCCGAGGTGTACTGGAGCAAGGCAATCGTGTCGCCCTCAGACACCACCTGCTTCCATTCCGCCGCCGCCGGATCGACCGCCAGCGTGTCGGTGACCAGCCACCGGCAGGCGCGCAGGCCCGGGATGCTCGCCATCAACCCCTCGGCCCGCGCCTCCGTCACCGCATTCGTCAGAACGATGTACGGCTGACAGTCCTCGACAATGCCCTGAAGACGCGCATCGAGACGACGCAAGCGAGGAGGGTATGCGGGGACGGCGGTTGCTCCGGCATAGAGACAACCTAGAAAGGCGGCAATGAACTCGAGACCCGGAGGGTAGAGCAAGAGCACGCGCTCCCTTGTTCCTCCCAGTCTCTGAATGTTTGCTCCAATGGCGCGCGCTTGTGCATCGAGCTCACAGAAACTTAGAGCTCGGCTCTCTTCCTCCCCCTCGGCCAAGAAGATCAGACCACGATCTTTGTGGGTTCTCGCTCGATCAGTTAAGAGAGTGACGAAATCCAAGCAATGTTCCTATAGCGCGATCCATAAAATCTATTAACAGAATAACATTCAGAACTGCTCCAATTGTCGTCACCAATCTAGGAAGAGCATATCTTTTAGTTTGACGCGTTGTCAATTCTCTGCGTCACCGTCCATTAATGGAACTTTATTTTACTGCGTAGAAGCGCGAAGCCTGAGCACTCTGGCCCTTCTTGCCAAGAGCTCGAAAAAACTTCAGCAATCTCGTAGCGTTATTATGGTATCGAACCTAGAGAATGACCGGCATAGACGATCCAATGCCGGTTCGTACCTTGATGAGAAGACTGGGACCAACGGACGTCCGCACGATGATGATCGTGCTCAGTCGGTTGAGCGTGCAAATTCGCTGGGTGAGCGGCCAGTCAGGCGTGTAAACGCCGTACTGAACGCGCTCGCGGACTGATACCCAATTCTTTCTGCTACCTCAGCCAGCGAAGGACGCTCGCCACGGAGCATGTCTTTCGCCAGCGCCATGCGCCACTCAAGAAGGTACTGCATGGGCGGCATCCCGACCTTGCGCACGAAGCGTTCAGCAAATACTGCACGTGACATACCTGCGGTGCGCGCGAGCTGCTCGACCGTCCAGCGTCGCGCGACGTCATCGTGGAGCTCACGAAGTGCGCGGGCCAGCGCGGGATCCGAAAGACCGGCGAGCAATCCCTGCTCCTCTCTTGCCGCAGACGCTGAGCGAAAACGAAGCGCCTCGACGAGCAGCACCTCGACGAGGCGCTCGAGAATCAGAACCCGGCCGGGACGGTGTGCGTCCGCTTCCTCACCAATCGATTCCACGATTCGACGCAGACGCGTTGCCCCTGGCTCGTCGCGCCGAATGTGGACGACCGGCGGCAAGAGTTTCACGAGGAGCTGCGCATTCGCACGATCGAAGCGGAAATACCCCCCAAGCATGCGCATCGTCACCGAACCTGACTCGGTACCATAATGAGTTGCACGCGAAGGATCGAAGGCGACGAGCGTCGGGCTGATGTTGAGATCGCTCGCGAGCGTGAAACTTGGCGTCTCAGGAAGGAGAACGAAGTCGCCCTCCCTGAGGTCAAGCGCGCCGACGCCGTCAAGATCAAGGAAGCAGGCCCCATCGAGAAGGAGGCAGAAGGCCGGGTCCTCATACCGCGGCTTCCGGATGCTCCACTTCCCTGCTCCGCTCACGATCTTTGAAAGGACGGTCTGTGGGCGGAGGAGGGAGATGATGGCTGAGAGCGGATCTGACGTGTCGGCGGTTGCCGGCTGCAGACGGGCTCCAGACAATCGAGAATGCATTTCAGACAAGCTATCCTGGCTGCCTATTTCGACTGAGCCATCGCCAGAGCCACCGCGTCGGCACCCGCTGGAAATCGGAGCTGCGCAGACGCATCGTTCGCGGCGCGGTACACCGCCTCGGCCACGTCAGACTCGGTCGTCACCGCGGCCGGCTTCGCGAAGGCGGTGAAAATGGGCTGCGCGAAAGGCGCGTACGCCTCGGGAATGAGCCCTTCCATGCGTTGTCCCCCGTTGCTTGTAAAGCGTGTGGCCGGGCAATAGCCCGGCTCAACCAGTTTGACCCGCACATTGAAAAATTCGAGCTCGAGCGCGAGCGATGCGGTGAATCCCTCGATCGCCATCTTGCTCGCGGTGTACACGGCCGCCAGCGGCATGGGCGTCAGCGTCGCGCTGGAGGTCACGTTCACCACCACGCCCGACCTCCGCGCGCGGAACTGGGGCAGCACCGCCTGCGTCATCGCCATCACGCCGAAGGTGTTCGTCTCGAACACCTCGCGCGTCGTCGCCATCGGCGTGGCCTCGAAGGCGCCGACGACTCCGATGCCTGCGTTGTTGACGATCACGTCGACCGGCCCACTCGCCTCGAGCGTGGCCGCAATGCTCTCGGGCTTCGTCACGTCGAGCGCCAGCACGCGGAGTCTTTCCGATCGGGGCAGAACGTCTTCGCGCGGCGTTCGCATGGTGGCGACCACGTTCCAGCCCTGCTCGTGAAAGTGGCGCGCAGTCGCGAGACCATAGCCGGAGGAGCAACCTGTGATGAGCACTGTCTTCTTCATGACAGGCATGATAGGGCCGCTCTTCACGACGATCAATAGCGCCGCGTCCGAAATACATTCGCGATCGTCTTGATGTTGGGATCAGAAGGCTCGGATCCGGGACGACGAGAGTTTCCGGCCCTTGCATAGCCTGAGGATAGACAATCGGACATGAGACAGTTATCTTTGTGACGAGCCCTTAGGTTCGGCGGTTCGGCGGCGCGCCCACGAAGGATGCACTCAACGGCTCGTTGAGAGGTCGCAACGGCTCGTTGGGCGCACTCAATGGCTCCTTGCGAGGTCGCAACGGCTCATTGAGAGGTCGCAATCCCACGTTGTGAGCTCGCAATGCCAGATTGCGAGCTCACAATCACGGATTGCGAGGTCGCAAAGTCAGATTGTGAGGTCACATTCCCGGATTGCGAGCTCACAATGTCAGATTGCGAGCCCACATTCCGGGATTGCGAGCTCGCAAAGTCAGATTGCGACCTCACATTCTCAGATTGCGAGCTCGCAAAGTCAGATTGCGAGGTCACAAAATCAGATTGTGAGGTCGCAATGCCGCAAAGAGAGTACCCAATGCCGCAAAGAGTGCTCTCAATCCCGCAAAGCGTGGTCGCAATGCCGCAAGGAGTCACCTCAATCCCGCGAAGAGTGGCTACAATGCCGCAAGGTGAGCGCCCAACGACACAATGTGAGATCCCAACACGGCAGTGCGAGGTCGCAAGGGCCCGATGTGAGGTCGCAACCGCACGAGGGACGGGTCGCCTCGAACGCCGCCAGGGAGGGGAGAGCGCTTCACCGCGCCTCGAACGTCAGGGTGGCGAAGTCGCTCTCCCAATCGGCATTCGGCCGGGCCGACGGCCCTGCCCGTTGCGGCCCGGCTAGTTACCGCCCTCGCCCGAGAAGCTGCCCTCGGCCTTGAACTCCTCTTTGAACTGGCCGCCGGAGAGGATCGGCGGTGCGCCCACGAAGTCGCCGACCCGCACGTGGGTGAAGGTGAAGGCGAAGCCCGAGCCCAGGCCGACGTAGTCGTTGGGATAGACCAGGTTGAGCACCGCCTCGAACGGACCGCCGTCCTGGAACACCACGCTGGCGTCGGCGGACTGCCCGTCCTGCAGAGTCATCGTCTCTCCCGCCTGGGTCGCGCTCGGGGAGAGGCTGGTCAGCATGGCTCTCTCGAACTTCGTCCCCAGCAGGAAGGGGCTGCCGAGAAGGACGTCGTAGTGGTTGAAGCTGAAGCTGCCGCTCAAGTCCCAGATGTGGAGGAAGTTGGGTCCCCAGGGGATCACCTTGTAATTGACGATCTTGGCGTCGAAGGCGAACCAGCTCGGGAAGATCACCACTCCGCCCTCGGAGTCACCCTGCTGGTCGAGCATCAGGTCGACCCGCGCCTTGCCGTGGATCTCGGGGCCGAGGCCGGTGAAGGTCGGGCCCTCGTGGTAGTCGTCGGAGGCGAAACTGACGTAGATCGGCGGCTTGGCCCAGGCGGCCGCGCCGGCGAGGACGAGAACGGCGAACAGCGTGAAAATCTGACGTGGCATAGAGATCTCCTTTCATAGAACAGAGCGCGGTCGCCGGCTGAAGCGCCTGGCGATCTTGCGCGCGCGGTACAAGAGGGGGAAGCCGTAAGCGACCTCCCGCGGCCTTACTGGCGCCACGAATCCGACTTTCGTTACCTCTATCGCAAAGCATCCTCTTCTTTGGTCGCAGGACAAATTCATCCACCCCCCTCCAGTCCCGTGACGCCGCCGCGGGCGAAGCCGAAACTCCTTCAATCCCCAGGGTTTGGGGTCCTTCCTGATCGCTCTCCCGGCCGCCGGCGGGGGTGGACAGTTGAGTCCACCCCGCCACCGCCCGGAGCTTTCCTCTTTCCAGTGCAAATCACTGGAAAAGAAAGAGTTCCTCGTTTTTTCACCCCTTGGCACCGCGGTTGCTCTCAGCAGAAATCGAACGGTTTCAAACGAAGACCTTTGGGGAAACGGAAGGAAAGATCTCTTGCTCGATTACAGAGTCATCGCGGCTGTTTCGGAGACCCTGAAGAGCGCCCTGGACGGCGCCTTCGCCAGAGTCTTCCCCCATCCGCCGCCCACGGCCGAGGTCCACGACCTTCAGGGCAACATCTCGCCCGATCCGGCCCGCGTGACCCTGTTCCTGTTCGAGGCCTTCGAAGACCCGAGCGCCCGCAACCGTCCGCAGCGACGCGAGATCCAGACTCCGCCGCCACCGCTGCCGCAGAGCTTCGTCCTTCGCAAGCCCCCCATGGCCCTGGAGCTGCACTACCTGCTGACGCCCTGGAGCCAGTTTCGGCACACCGACCATCTCCTCCTCGGCGCCGTGCTGCAGTTCTTCTACGACCACGCCATCCTCTCCGGCCCTGACCTCCAACCAGGGCTCGCCGGCACCGAGCAGGCGCTCAAGATCACCCTGGTGCCATTCCCCCTGGAGGAGCGCACCCGCGTCTGGCATTCGGTCCAGAAGCCGTACCGGTTGTCGCTGATCTACAAGGTCCGGGTGGTCAACCTGGTCTCCACGGAGACCGAGACGGTGCAGCCGATCGCCCGCAGGACGATCGACTCCGCGCTGCCGGAGGCCGTGTCATGAGGACCTGGCGCCTCCAGCCCGGCGAGCGCTCGGAGCTGTACAGCCCGGTCGGCCTGCGCTTGCTCGACGACTTGACCGGCGAGAGACCGATCGGTCGCGTCGAAGCGTTCCTCGACGTCCGCGAGGGCACGGCCTGGCGCCCCACCGGGATCCAGGCGGTGCGCACCCCCGGCGGCGTGGTGGCCTATCCGGGCCTCGAGCGCCGGGCCGACGCCAGCGGCCCGGCGCGGCACTACCGCGTACGCATCGCCGCCGACTTTTACCGTCCCGTCTACCCCCTGCCCCCTTACGACGGGTTCGAGTTCGACGCCTTTCCCTGGAACGACACGAACCCGCCGCGGACGATCACCCGCTTGCCGCGGGACGAGAAGCTCGCGCCGGCCCCGGGCTACCCCTTCCCGCCGTTCGTGCCGGTGCTGCGGGGCCGGATCGTCGACGCGGCAAGCCAGGCGCTGGTGGCCGACGCTGACGTGACGTTCGTCCTCCCGCCCGCGACGGTGCTCTCGCGGGGGCTCTCGGCCGAACGGGGCGAGTTCGCGCTGTCGCTGCAGTTGGCGGAGATCGGCAAGAGCCTGCGCATCGAAGCCCTTCACCGCCCGACCGGCCGAAAGGGCCACATCGACGTCACCCTGCCCGGCGATCTGGGCAAGAGCCAAACCATTTCCATCCGTCTCTGAGAGGCCAAGCCATGCCTGAGTTCCTGAGTCCCGGAGTGTTCATCGAAGAGGTCGATGCGGGCCCCAAGCCGATCGAAGGGGTGAGCACCAGCACCGCCGGCGCCGTCGGCGTGACCACCTTCGGACCGACCGAAGGCAAGCCCGTGCTGGTCACCAGCTTCGCCGAGTTCACCCGCATCTTCGGCCCCCCCATGCCCGAGCCGACGGGAGGTCTCTTCAACAAGTGGATCGACAAGGAGGGCGGCCGCTGGTGGGAGTTCGCGTTGTCGATCAAAGGTTTCTTCGACAACGGCGGCCAGCGGATCTTCGTCAAGCGGGTGTTCAGTAAAAAGAGTGCGAAGGCGGCGGACTTCGCTTTCGGCCAGGGGCTGCTGAGCGAGATCGAGGCGGATGCCCCCGCCGGGGCCACGTCCCTGAAGCTGCGCCACCTGATCGGCATCTCCCGATTCACTCCAATCACTGTTTTGGACCCGGGTTTCGTCGGCACCTTCAGGGTCGTCTCGTACGACCCGGTGACGCGCACGATCCGGCTGGATGGGGCGCTGGCCAAGGCCCTGCAGGCCGGGAAGAGCTTCGTGCAGATCCTCCTGCCCCGGACGTCGGACCCCACCTTCACCGTCCGGGCCAAGGCACTGGGGCGTTGGGGCAACGACTTGCGGGCGCAGGTACGGCCCATGGTGGGAGCCACGACCAGTCTCCTGGTCGATCCGGCCACCTTGATCCCTGCCTTCAAGACCTCGGTCGTCTCCTCCAAGCTGACCTGGGTGATCAAGGTCGACGACCTGACCGGCCTGGACCAGGCCCCGCAGGAGGTCGTCATCAAAGGCACACGCTACGACATCCTCAGGGACAGCTTTGGCAATTACACCGATCCCGACACCGGCACGTTCGAGGTCCAAGGCACTCCCCCCACCGACGTGATGACGGCTGACGAGGCTCAGGGCAAGGTGCCGTTACTGATCCGGACGAGAAATGGTTTCTCAGCCCACCTGACGGCCGAGGTTCCCGCCCGAGGGAACACGCTCGAGCTTGCGGATATCGGCAGCACTCCGAGTCTCGGCAGCATTCTGGGCGAAGGGGACGTGATCCAGGTGGGTCTGAGCGGCGAATTCGGTGAGCACAAAATCGTGAAGGTCACTCCGTCCCCCATTTCGAGCCCCCTCTCGTCTCCTCTAGCGGGTCGACCGGGGAGCGTCCAGGTAGATCCGCCGTTTTCGGACATAGTGCCCCTCGCTACCCCCATCAAGAAGGTCACCACCAAGGTCGTCAACGCCGGCACGATTCGGAACATGACTCTCACCGACTCGACCAATCTGGCCGTAAACGAACATTTCATCTTCGTGCCCACGGGAAAGCAGTTCAAGGTCACCAAGGTGTCCGGCGGCACGATCCAGTTCGCGCCTGCCATCCCACTGGGTTTCGACTGGGTCAGCCGGCAGATTGAATATTCTTCTCCGAAGATCCAGACCACGGTGTCCGGCAACACCGCCGACTGGGATCTCATGGTCGATAGCACCGCCGGGCTTCAGCCGGGAAATCACGTGCTGATCAAGGGGGAGGAGATCGTCACCGGCGAAATCTCCATCCCCGACAAGAAGCTCTTTCTCGCCGTCCTGCACGACTCGGGCGACCCCTGGCCGAAGGCCACGCCGGTGAGCCTCCTGCGCCCGGCAGCGAACCCAAAGGGCAGCGTCGTGCACGCGTCCGGCGCCTCGCAGCTCTACAAGGGAGCGATCGTCGAGCTCGACAACGGCGCACAAAAAGACGTTGCCACCATCGAGAGCATCAATGGCGACAAAGTGACTCTGTCGAAGCCTCTGGCGAACGGCTACCTGGAAGGGCACAAGCTGCGCGTGGTCGAGGCCGAGATCCAGGCTCGCCAGGTGGTGAAGAACCAGACGGTGCAGCAGGAGAGCTTCACCAATCTGCGGCTGATCGACGACAAGACTTCCTCCTATTTCGTCACCGGGGTCAGGAATGGCTCGTCCCTGATCGAAATCGCCGACCCGCTCGGGCCAGGCTTCCCGGATACACCGGCGAAGCTCGCGGATCTTGCGCGCTTCCCTACCTCGGCCGACGGCGGGTTCGCCCCGCTCACCAAGGGCGACGACGGCCTGGACGACCTCACCGTGGACGACTTCGTGGGCGAGGACGGCGGCAGCAGCAGGCGCACCGGCATCCAGGCGCTCGAGGACATCGACGAGATCAGCATCTGCCTGGCGCCGGACGTCTGGGCGCCGACGGTCCACTCGGCGCTGATCCTGCACTGCGAGACCCTGAAGGACCGCTTCGCCATCCTCGATCCGCGGGACGGCTTGAGCATCCAACAAATCCGCGACGTCAGGGAAAATCTCGATTCGAAGTACGCCGCGCTCTACTACCCGTGGATCGAGGTGCGCGATCCCTTCGCCGGCCAGAACGTGCAGGTGGCGCCCTCCGGCCACGTGGCCGGCATCTATGCCCGCGTGGACGTCGAGCGCGGCGTCCACAAGGCGCCGGCCAACGAGATCATCCGCGGCATCAACAAGATCGCCGACGACGTGAACACGCGCGAGCAGGATCTGCTCAATCCCAAGGGGATCAACGTGCTGCGCTTCTTCCCCGGCCGCGGCAACCGGGTCTGGGGAGCGCGCACGATCTCTTCGGACTCCTCGTGGAAGTACGTCAACGTGCGCCGGCTGTTCATCATGGTCGAGGAGTCGATCGACGAGGGGACGCAGTTCGTGGTGTTCGAGCCGAACAGCGAGCCGACGTGGGCGCGGGTGCGGCAGACGATCACCAATTTCCTGACCACCGTCTGGCGCGGCGGCGCGCTCGAAGGCACGACGGCCGACCAGGCCTTCTTCGTCAAGTGCGACCGCACCACGATGAGCCAGGACGACATCGACAACGGCCGGCTGATCTGCGTCATCGGCATCGCGCCGGTCAAGCCCGCGGAGTTCGTGATCTTCCAAATCCAGCAGTTGGTGCGGAGCAACACCCCTTAAGACCCCAAGTCCGATCGGCGGAAAGAGAGGAAACGCATGCCTGCCGTGTTTCGCGAGGACCCCTACGGGGGATTCAACTTCGAAGTGATCGTCAAGGGCGTGAGCGACGACGGCACCGCCGTCCGCGGCTCCTTCTCCGAGGCGAGCGGCCTCGAAGCCGAGGTCAAGCCCATCGACTACCGCAACGGCAGCGAGGACATCCGCGTCCGCAAGCTGCCGGGCCTCAAGAGCTTCACCCCCATCAAGCTGGTGCGCGGCGTCACCGGCGACCTCGGCTTCTGGAACTGGGTCGTCGAGGGGATGAACGGTTTGGTCCACCGCACCGACGTGTCGATCGAGCTCCTGGACGAGAACCGCAAAGAGGTGATGCGCTGGAACCTGGTGCGCGCCTGGCCCTGCAAGTGGACGGGCCCCGGGCTCAACGCCAAGAACAGCGAGATCGCCATGGAGACGGTGGAGATCTGCCACGAAGGCCTGTCGATCGACGGGCAGACGGGCTAGGAGCCGGCCGATGCCCTCCACTGCCGCCATCCCCGGGCTTCGCTACACGGCCGTGCCGCGGCCGGTGGAGCCGTCGCCACTGCGTTCGGACGTGGCCGGCTTCTTCGGCCGCACCCGGCGCGGGCCGGTGGGGGTGCCGGTGCGGGTGGAGGGTTATCGCGCGTACCTGCGGGAGTTCGGTGGGCTCGACCGCGAGGCGGTCACCTCGTACGCCATCCGCAGCTACTTCGAGAACGGCGGCGAGGTGGCCTGGGTGATCCGCCTGGGAGGGGACGCGGGCACTCCGGCCACCGCGGTGTGGGAGGTGGGGGCGCAGAAGGGATTCCTCAACACGCGCTACCGGGTGGAGGCGTCGAGCCCGGGAGCCTGGGCGGCCGGCACCACGGTCGGAATCCGTATCCTGAGGATCGTGGACAAGCCGGTGGTGGACCTGGCGATCCAGGCCCCCGGCGAGCCGCCGGAGGTGCTGACCGGGCTCGATCCCTTGCGCTTCGAGGAACCGGGCGGCGTGCCCTCGGCGCTCATCCGGCTGGTGCCGATCGGCGAGCGGCAGAAAGCCGGCGTGCTGTTCGGTCCCCGTCTGCACGAGGAGCGGCTGGAGCTCGCCGGAGGGAACCTGGCGCCGCCGGACCCCGTCGCCTACGCGACGGCGGCCGGGCAACTGGGCGATCAGCCGGAGGTGGCCCTGGTGGCCGTGCCCGACCTGGCGACCGATCTCCCGGATGCCGCCGACCGCAGGAACCTTGTCGACGCGCTGGCCTTGCGGGCGGACGAGCTCCACGACCGGCTGGTGCTGGTCGATCTTCCCTGCGGCCGTCTGGAAGCCTCGGACGTGATCGTCGAGGTCAACCGGCTGCCGGCGGACCTGCCCGGCCGGGCCGCCGCCGTCTATCACCCCTGGGTGGCCGTGCTCGATCCGCTCGGGGGAATCGCGACACCGTTGCGCGGCATTCCGCCCTCCGGTCCGGTGGCCGGGCTGATCAGCCGCCTCGACCGCGAGCGCGGGCCCCAGCACACGCCGGCCAACGCCGAGCTGACCGACGGTATCGACCTGTCGCGCCAGTTCACGCCGGCGGAGCAGGAGCTGCTGTTCGCCGGCCGGGTGAACCTGCTGCGCTGCGCGCCCGGGCGCGGGCTCCAGGTGTGGGGCGGCCGGACGCTGGACACCGACTCTTCCGGCCGCTTCGTGGCCCACCGGCGGCTGATCCACCGGCTGGTGCGAGCCATCCGCCGCGTCGCCGAGCCGCTGGTCTTCGAGATCAACGGGCCCGAGCTGTGGCTCGGTCTGGTCCGCGCGGTGACCACCGTGCTGCTCGAATCCTGGCGCCGCGGCGGCCTCAAGGGGTCGCGGCCCCAGGAGGCCTTCCGCGTCCGCTGCGACGCAACGCTCAATCCGCCGGAGGAGCGGGACCTCGGCCGCGCGGTGTGCAAGGTCGAGCTGGCGCCGGCGGTGCCCATGGAGTTCATCGAGCTGCGCGTCGCGCTCTCCGCCGACGGCCGGCTGGAGGTGCTTACGCCGTGAGCGATCAGGACCCCCTGCTCTCCTACCGGTTCCTGGTGACGCTCGACGCGGCGGACGCCTATCTGCCGCCGGCGCAGGCGGACCTCGTCGCCCGGGTGGCGCTGGGGGCCTTCCAGGAGGTCAAAGGGCTGGGCGCGGAGCTCGAGGTGACGGCCTACCCCGAGGGGGGAGCCAACGACTTCGTCCACCAGTTGCCGGTGCGCCATTCGTGGGGACGGATCACGCTGCGCCGCGGCATCACGCTCGAAAGCGGCTTGTGGGACTGGTACGAAGCCGGGCTCACCCTGTCGCTCGGCGCCCGCCGCGACGGCTCGATCCTGCTGCTCACCCCCTCGGGGGAGACCGCCATGTCCTGGGCCTTCCGCGCCGGCCTCGCCGCCAAGTGGATCGGGCCGGACCTGGGGGCCCTGGAGAACGCCGTCGCCATCGAGGGGCTGGAGATCGACCACGAGGGGCTGACCCGGGTCGTCTTCAATGCCGCGGAGGACGGTTAGCCATGGTCGAGATCCAGCACCTGGAGGTCACGTTCGACGTCGAGGGCGAGGGGGACGCCGCGGTGTTCGCCCGCCTGTTCGCCAGGCACGTCGAGGCCTGGAGCCGCCGCGAGGAGGAGAAGGCGAGGCGGCGGCGCGCCGCCGAGGCGCGGCGCGGCCCGGGAGGCGCGGCATGAACACTCCGGCCGAATCCGCCGGCCAGGGGCTCAAGCCGGCCCGCCTGCAGATCCTGGTGCCCAAAGTGGCTGACCCGATCATCCCCCTGCGCTTCAATCCGACCGACTACAAGATCGAGAAGAAGAACCAGTTCGCCGAGATCGCCATCCCGGGCCTCGAATCGCCGGCGCTCCAGTTCGTGCGTGGCGAGAGCGAGAGGTTGACCGCCGACCTGCTCGTCGACACCTCGGACACGCTGGAGAACGTGCGCACCAGGTTCGTCGACCGGATCCGCGGCCTGATGCGGATCGACCCCGAGCTCCACGCGCCGGCCATCGTGAGCCTGACCTGGGACGACAAGGTGTTCACGGGAGTCCTCGAGCGCCTGGACGTCACCTACGTGCTGTTCAGCCCCGACGGCGTGCCGCTGCGCGCCAAGCTGGGAATGACCCTCCTGGAGCACCGGCCGGCCGAGGAGCAGGCCAAGGCCCAGAAGAAGAACTCACCCGACGTCGAGAAGACCTGGGTGGCTCGGCGGGGGGACACGCTGGCCGCCATCTCGGCCGCGGTCTACGACGATCCTCGCCTGTGGCGGGAGATCGCCCGCGCCAACGGCATCGACGACCCGCGGCGGCTGGCCCCCGGCACCGTGCTCACCGTGCCGCGCCTGCGCTGAAGACCAAGGAGACGACCGTGCCCGTGACCTTGAACAGGACCTCGACGCCGCAGCCCGGCATCCCGGCCGACTTCTACGCGCCGCGCTTCGCCATCGAGGTCGACGGCGAAGCCGTGGGCCCGGAGGTCCTGGCGGGCGTCCTGGAGGTCAAGGTGGACATGGAGCTTGGACCCCGGCCCTCCCACTTCCAGCTCATCCTCAACAACTGGGACGACCGCAAGGCCGGCTTCAAGAACATCGAGTCGGCGGGCAAGCCGGCCAAGCCGCTCTTCGACTTCGGCCACCGCGTGCTGATCCGGATGGGATACGCCAACCGGCTGCTCCCCATGGTGCAGGGTTCGATCACCGCCCTCGCCCCGGAATTCCCCGATTCGGGGCCGCGGACTCTCACCGTCAGCGGCCTCGACGGGATGTTCGACCTCATCGGCGAGGCGCGGACCGAAAAGCACAGGAACAAGGCCGACTGGGAGATCGCGCAAGACCTGGCGACCCGCAACGGCTTCCTGCGCACCCGGGTGACGAAGGAAGGGCCGAAGCACGACCTGGTGGTCCAACAGGGCCAGGACGACGCGAGCTTCCTGCACATGCGCGCCCAGCGCATCGGCTTCGACTTCTACGTCCGTACGGACCCCGACCCTGAGACTTCCGGGGAGACGCTGGTCTTCGTCAAGTCCGAGGGCTGCGACGGCTCGAAGGCGCCCGTCTACGTCTTCGAGTGGGGCAAGAGCCTCCTGCGCTTCAGCCCGGTGCTCGACGTCTCGAACCAGGTGGGCGCGGTGCTGGTGAGCAGCTCGACGGCCGCCTCCCGGAAGTCGCTGAAGGCCAGCGCCGGCTCGGGGGACATCCCCTCCGGCAACGGGCGCAACGGCCCGGCGGCGATCCAACTCGTCCACCGCGGCAAGCAGGAGCTGGTGGAGACGGTGCCGGTGTTGAGCGGCGAGGAAGCCCAGCGGCTGGCGGTGAGCCGGCTGCGCGAGCGCGCCTACGGCTACAGCACCGGCTCCGGCCAGGGGATCGGCCTGCCCGAGCTGCGCCCGGGCGACAACGTGCGGATCGACGGGGTCGGCCCCCGCTTCGGCGGCTGCTATCAGGTGACCCAGGTGGATCACACGATCAATTCCTCCGGCTATCTCACCGGCTTCAGCGTGCGCCGGCTCCACGACGGAGGGAACCGCTCGTGAGCGGGCTCCTGCGGGCCTACGCCGCTCCTCTCTTCCAGGGCGTCGCCGAGGGCACGGTGCTTCAGAACGACCTGCCCCGCGGGGCCGTGCTGGTCAGCATCCGCTCGCTCAGCGGCGACGTGTCGCTCGAATGCCGGGTGATGCAGCCCTACGCCGGCGACGGCTTCGGCACCTTCTTCATCCCCGAGGTGGGCTCCGAGGTCCTCGTCGCCTGCATCTACGGCGACCTGCGCCTGCCGGTGGTGCTCGGCGGTCTGTGGAACGGCGAGGACCAGGTGCCGGCGGAGCGCACACGGGACCAGGACCCCAAGCTCCTGAAGACCAAGGGCGGGCACCTGATACGGCTCGACGACAGCAAGGGCGCCGAGAAGATCGAGATCGTCGATTCCGGCGGCCAAAACCGGATCGTGATCGATACGTCACGAAATTCGATCACGATCGAAACGGGCGGCAAGCTTCACCTCCGCGGCAGCGAGATCGAGATCGAAGCGCAGGGGCCCCTGAAGCTCAGTGGATTCACGATCGACCTGAACTAAAAGGACGAGGGACCATGGGACAGCCCGCAGCCAAACAGGGAGACAAGGTCGTGGCGATCGACGCCCACGTCGTGGTGACGCCCACGCCCGCGGGCCCGGCCGCCGCGCCGGCGTCGTTCCCGTTCAGCGCTCCGCTCACCGGCGGCCTGAGCGCGGACGTGAAGATCGGCGGCCTGCCCGCCGCCACCGTGGGGAGCTCGGGGGACAACGTACCGCCGCATCTGGTGCCTCCCCCGCTCTTCTTCCAGGTGCCGCCGAGCAACCACGCCGTCGTCCAGGCGGGCAGCACGACGGTGTTCATCAACGGCAAGGGCGCGGCGCGCAGCGGCGATCCGGCGCAGACCTGCAGCGAGATTCCTCCGGGCGTGCCCGTCGGCAAGGTGGTGGCCGTGGGCACGGTGCTGGTGGGAGGCTGAGATGGCCGATTCCACGTTCCTCGGCAGCGGCTTTTCCTTTCCGATCCTCCCGGACGTGACTGGGTCGCTGCCCTTCGTCGCGGGCAACGCCAACGTCGAGCAGAGCCTGCGCATCCTGCTGCTCACTCAGCTCGGCGAGCGGGTGATGCGCCCGGAATTCGGCACCGCCGCGCCGCGGCTCGTCTTCGCCCCCGGCAGCCTCCAGTTCCTGAGCCTGCTGGAGACCACGGTGCGCGAGGCGGTGCGCGACTTCGAGCCGCGGATCGACCTCGACGCCGTGGACGCCGAGGCCGATCCGGACGAGGAGAACCGGGTGACGGTCTCGATCTCCTACCGGGTGCGCGCCACCAACAGCCGTTTCAACCTCGTCTTCCCGTTCTACCTCGGCACCGTGGAGAGGACCTGATGGCGATCGAGCCGCTGCGTCTCGACGACCTCGACTGGCAGGGGATGGTCGACGCGATCCGCCGGCGCATTCCGGCCGCGTCGGGCGGCAACTGGACGCTGCATGCGCCGGTCGATCCCGGGGTGACGCTGCTGGAGCTGTTCGCCGCCCTCCTGGAGCAGCGGGTCTACCGGCTCGACACGACCCCCGGCTCGCTGCTGCGGGCGGCGCTGCGCCTGCTCGGCGAGACGCCGCGGCCGACCGCGGTGGCCGCGACCGTCCTGGCCTTCGCCCCGGCGCCGTTCGACGTCGTCCGTCGGAAGACGGAGATGCGCCTCGCCGGGCGCACGCCGCGCCTCGTCCTCACCACCCGGGGCGCGCTCACCCGGCTGCCGCTCGAGCGGCTGGAGCTCGAGATCGGCGGCCGGGACCGCACGCAGGACCTCCTTCACGGGCGCCTCGTGCGGCTCTTCCCGGCGGACGGATCGGCGGCGCAGGTGCGGATCGTGCTCCGGCTCGGAGCGAAGATCCCGGTGCTCCCGAAGACGGCGCGGTTCGGTCTCCTGTTCGAGCTCGACGCGCCGGCGCGCCTCCGGCCGTCCTGGGATGCGGAGGCGGTCGCCGCGAAGCCGCCGGCGCGGATCTCCTGGGAGTACCCGGCGGAGGGCTCCGGCTTGAAGCCGTTCCTGGCCCAGCCGGCCGCGGACGGCACCGGCGGCCTGCGCCGCTCGGGGCTGGTGCGGCTGCCGATCCCGTCGGACTGGCAGGCCGAGACAACGAGCGAGGGCGGAAAGACGCTCTTCGGCTACGCCGTCCACCTGCGGGTGGCGCGCGCCACCTTCAGCTCGCCGCCCCGCCTGGCGGGCCTCACCGCCAACGCCGTCGAGGCGCACCACCGGCGGCACACCCGCATCCACAGCCTGACCCTCGACCGGCTGCCGCTGCCCGGCTTCGAGATCGCGCTCGCGGACCTGCCGGCCGGCGAGGCCGAGAAGGACCATCCGCCGCTCGCAGAGACGGTCGTGCTCCATCTGCGCGAACGCGACCAGGGCTGTAAACCCTGGCGGCCGACGCCGGACCTCGCCTTCCACGGCCCGGACGAGCGCGTGTTCGAGGTCGACCGCCGGCTCGGCGTGCTGCGCTTCGGCGATGGCCTGACCGGCCGCCAGCCGGTGCTCGCGCCGGCCGCCGGCGGACCCAACGTCAAGGTGAAGTACGACGTCGGCGGCGGTCCCGAGGGGAACCTCGGGCGCGGGCTCCCCTGGCTGGGAGCGGGAGACCTCGCGGCGAAGAACGCGGTGCGCGTCGACGGCGGCGCCGAGGCGCAGCCCCTGTCCGCCGCCCGCGACGAGACCGCGGCGTCCCTGAGGCGGCCGACGCGCGCCGTGCTGCGCCGCGATTTCGAGGAGCTCGCCCGCTCCACGCCGGGTGTGGCCGTGGCCCGCGCCCGGGCGGCGCTGGGGCTCCATCCGGAGCATCGCTGCCCGGTGCCTGGAGCCGTGACGGTGTTCGTCGTCCCCGAAGTGCCGCGGGAGGAGGCGGACGAGGAGCTGCGGGAGAGCGCCTTCGTCGCCGCGCCGGTACCCGACCCCGGCGAGCTCGACGCGGTGCGCGCCCGCCTGGACGCCGCGCGGCTGGTGACCACCGAGGTGTTCGTGGCGCCGCCGCGCTACCGGCCGGTGTCGATCCTCGTCGAGGCCGAGGCCGATCCGCTCGATCCGGCCGCCTTGGAGAACCGGCTCACGGCGAGCCTGCGGAGCTTCCTCGATCCCCTGACCGGCGGCGACGACCGCGCGGGCTGGCCGTTCGGCGAGCCGGTGCGCCCCTCGGCGCTGCTGCGCCAGGCGCAGACGTCGCTGGGCGGCGACGGCGAGGTCTCCCGCGTCGTCATCGGCCTCGACGGCAAGGCGCCCTCCCAGGACTGCCAGGACGTCGCGATCGGCGAGCACGAGCTGGTGTTCCTCAACGACCTGCGGCTGGCGCTGCGGCGCAACGCTGCCGGCCGGGGAGGCCTGCGATGAGCGCGCCCTGGTGGGGACGGGAGACGACCGGACGGGAGACGACCCCCGGCAAGGGCGGGCGCATCGTGGCCGGGCCCGGTCCCGCGGGCGTCCAGCCCGAGCTCGCCCCCGCCGCCCGCGCGGCGGTGACCGCCGAGGTGCGCGGCCGGATTCCGCACTACACCCCGGAGTGGATCAGCCAGCGGGCGGACGACGCCGGCCAGGCCCTGGTGCGCCTCTTCGGCGAGCAGATGGAGCCGGTGCTCCAGCGGGTGAACCGCCTGCCGGAGAAGGCGTTCATCGAAGTGCTGAACGCCGCCGGCGTGTCTCCGCTGCCGCCGACGCCGGCGTCGCTCCTCCTGCGCTTCGAGATCTCCCTGCAGGCGCCCGCCTCGACGCTCATCCCGCGCGGCTTCCAGGTGGGCGCGCGGCCGGCGGGCGGCGGCGACCTGGTGATCTTCGAGACCGAGCGCTCGATCTTCGCCGCGCCGGCCCGGATCGCCGAGATCCACCGGCAGGAGGGGGCCTTCTTCCTGGCCGTCGACCCGGCGGGCGAGGAGCCGATCCTGCCGTTCGGCGCGCGGCCCCGCCCGGGCAACGCGCTGCTGCTCGGGCTTTCCGGGGACACGACGCCCGGCCCCTCGCTCACCCTCGGCCTCGGCGTCGTCCACCCGGCCGCGGCGCCGCCGCCGGTGCCCGCGGGCGGCATCGCGCCGCTGCCGGCGCCGGGAGCGTCGTTCCTGCGCTGGGAGATCCTGGACGGCACGGTCTTCCAGCCGGTCGAGATGACGCTCGACCAGACCGGCGGCCTGATCCGCGGCGGTGTCGTCGAGCTGCGCCTGCCGCCGCGCTGGCGCCCCGGCCGGCCGGAAGGCCTGGAGGGCGGCACGCCGCTGCGCTGGCTGCGCCTGCGGTTCCTGAGCGGCCGGTTCGACCGCCCCCCCGCGCTCTCGTTCCTCGCCCTCAACCTCACGGCGGCGACGGCGGCGCGCACCTTCCGCGACGAGATCCTGGACCCGGTGGCGGGCTCCGGCGGGCGCCAGGTGCGCCTGGCGCGGACTCCCGTGCTGCCGGGCTCGCTGATCCTGGAGGTCGCCGAGGGGGGCTTCGACGAGCTGGTGCCCGACCCGCGGGACAACCCGGAGCTCTTTCCCGACGCCGAGCCCGACTCGGCGCCGCCTTCCGGCGTCAGCCGCTGGCGGACGATCGACGACCTCGCCCTCGCCGGCCCGGACGACAAGGTCTACGTGCTCGACCCGCTCACCGGCCTGATCACCTTCGGCGACGGCGTGCACGGCGCGGCCCTGCCGCCGGGCGTCCGCAACGTCCGCGCCCTGCGCTACCGGGTTGGCGGCGGAGCGTTGGGCGCGGTCGCCCCCGGCGCCGCCAGCAATCCCCTGGGCTCGGCCCCGTTCCTCACCAAGGTGGAGAACCCGCTCCCCGCCTCCGGCGGCACCGACCTGGAGGCGCCGGCGCAGACGCTACGCCGCGGTCCCGAGGAGATCCGCGCTCGCGAGCGCGCGGTGACGGTGGCCGACTATCCGCTCCTGGCCCTGCGCACCCGCGGCGCGCGGGTGGCCCGCGCCCACGCCCTCTCGGGGGTGCATCCGGCGTTCCCCGGCCGGCTCGTTCCGGGCGTCGTCGCCGTCTTCGTGGTGCCGCTCGACAGCGCTCCCGGCGAGCCGCCCATCCCCACCGGCGAGGACTTGCGCGCCGTGGCCTCGACGCTGGTGGAGGACTCCGCGCCCGCCGGCGCCGAGGTGGTGGCCGCCGCGCCGCGCTACCGCCGGGTGAGCGCCGAGGTGGACGTGGTGGTCGATCCCGCCGCCGATACGGGCAGGGCCGTCACCGGCGTGCTCGACACGATCGACGGTTTTCTCGATCCCATCGCCGGCGGCGACGACGGCCAGGGGTGGCCGTTCGGCCGCACCCTGGAGCACAACGACCTGCTGCGGCGCCTGGTGGCGCTGCCCGGCGTGCGCGCCGTCTCCCGCCTGATCCTGGTGGTGGACGGCGTGCGCGTGCGCGGCTGCACCAACGTGCCGCTCGGCCCCGGCGAGCTGTTCTTCCCACAAAGGCACGAGGTCGTTCCGGTCGAGGAGGAGGGCTCTTGAGCTGCGTCGACGCCTCCCCCACCTTCCGCCTGCTCGACGCCTTCGTCGGCTGGGACCGGGCCTCCGGCTCGCGCCTCGTGGGCTTCGACGATCCGGCGGGCCTGCGCCTGAAGCCGCTCGCGCCGGGCGGAATCGACCCCGCCGGCCTGCTCGCCTTCCTGCCGCCGCCGCGCCTCGCCTTCGGCGGCCGGCCCCGCACCGGCTGGCTGGTGACCCACGAGGGTCCGCCGGGGCCGCCGCGCCTGTTGCGCCGCGATCCCTGTACGGGCTGCTGGCGGCCGGTGTGGAGCCCGGCGTGCGATCCCGGTCTCCTCGTCGAGGCGGTGGCGGTGGCCGTGCGCGGCCGGCGGCTGGCGGTGGCGGACCGCGGCGCCGGGCAGGTGTGGGTGTTCGCCGACTCCGGCTTCCGGCTCGCGGCGTCCATCCCGGTCGAGCGGCCGGTGGCCGTGGCCTTCGCCCCCTGGGGCGAGATCCTGGTGGCGGTCGCTCCACATCCGACGGATCTCCTCTCCTCCGCCCTCCTCCGCTTCGGCCCCGACGGCGAGCCCCGCGGCGCGATTCCGCTGCCGCCGGGGGCCGGCGCGCCCGAGCGCCTTGCCGCCGCCGGCTGCGCGATCTGGCTGGTCACCTGCCGCGACGATTCCGACGATGGCGTCCTCGATCTCTGGAAGGCCACGCGCCTGGACCCGGTCTTCAAGCCCGCGACGCTGAAGGATCTCGCCGCGTCGCTGCCGCCCACCGGCCTCGTGGCCTTCTCGGAGACCGGCTTCTGCCTGAGCGACCCCGGCCCGGGCGCCGTGCCCGTCGTCCACTGTTTCGACTTCCGGGGCTGCCCGGTCGCCACCGGGTCGGTCGGGTCGCCCCAGCCGCCCACCCTGGCGAAGGACGGCGATCTCGTCACTCTGGCGATCGACAGCGGGATCGCGCGCTGCCGCTGGCACCGGGTGCGGCTCGACGCCGACCTGCCGATCGGCACCTCGCTCAAGCTCGCCGTGACCTCCAGCGAGGAGAAGGAGACCGATCCGTCGTCGCTCCACCCGACCGACGCCCAGGAGGAGGCCCGCGTCGTCGACTTCCTCATCCGCCAGCCGCCGGGGCGCTTCCTCTTCCTCCGCCTGCAGCTTCTGGGCGACGGCCGGGCGACGCCGGTGGTGCGGCGCATCCGGCTCGACTTCCCGCGGGTCACCAGCCTCGAGCTGCTGCCCGCGGTCTACCGCGAGGACCCGCGGGCCGAGGACTTCACCGAGCGCTTCCTCTCCCTGTTCGACGCCTCGATCGAGGATCTGGACGCGCTGATCGCGCGCTTCCCCGCCCTCCTCGACGGCGCGGGGGTGGACGAGCGCGTCCTGCCCTGGCTGGGCAGCCTCCTCGACGTCGCGTTCGAGCCCTCCTGGCCGGTGGCGCGGCGGCGGGCCATCCTCGCCGCCATCCCCCGGCTCTACCCCCTGCGCGGCACCGTCGAGGGGCTCAAGCTCGCGATCCAATTGGTCTTCGACGCGCAACCGGCGATCCAGGAGATCGGCCTCAATCGCCATTTCACCGGCGTCAGCCGCAGCAGCCGGCTTGGCTCCGTGCGCCTGTTCGGCCGCGCGCGTTCGCGCTTCCGCGTCGGCCGCTCGGCGCTCGGCGCCGCGCCGCTGGTGAGCTTCGGCGATCCCACCGCCGACCCGCTGCGGGAAGGCGCCTACCGCTTCCGCGTGCTGATGCCCCCGGGCACCGCCTCCACCGCGGAGGCCCGCGCCCGCCTGGAGCGCTTGGTCGAGAGCCAGAAGCCGGCACACACGCTGGCCACGGTGGTCGTCGGCGGGCGCGGCTTCGTCCTCGGCGTCGCGCCGGTCGCCGTGGGCATCGACACCGCGTTCGGTCCCCTCCCCGCGCCGGTCCTGGGCGCCGCGGGCAACGTGCGCCTCGGCCGCGCGAGCGTGCTCCGGGCCGGCCGGCGTGGACCGCGGCCCGGCTTCACGGCCGGCTTCGCGGCCGTGGGAATCCAGACTTCCATGGAGTGATAACCAATATGAGCAGCCCGATCGTCGAACCCCAGCCTTCCTCGAGCCCGCCGCAGTCTCCTTTGGCCGAGCCCTGCTCCGGCCCGCCGGCGAGCGGCGGCTCCCACTGTCTCCACGTGCCCGAGCTAAAGCGGCTCCAGTACTTCTTCGGCCAGGTGCTGGGGCCGCAGGACTTCCGCGACGAGCAGAGCTACTTCCGCGAGAAGATGAAGCTCCACAACCGCTGCCTCCACGGCTTCGGCACCGTCTGCGGCCTGGAGGTGGTGCCGGTGCCCCTGCCCGATCCTTGCGATCCCGCGCCGAAGCAACCCACCCGGGTGCGCATCCGCCGCGGCCTCGCCCTGGACTGCGCGGGCAACGAGCTCATCGTGCGCCGTGACCTCGTCGTCGACCTGCCCACCCATTTGCCGCCTCCGCCGCCTCCCGGTAAGGACGGCGACCCCGCCACCCTCTGGGTGAGCCTCTGCTTCTGCGAGCAGCCGGCCGATCCGGCGCGGCCGGTGCTGCCCGACGCCTGCGGCGCCTCGCCGGACTGCGTCTTCGGCAAGCTGCGCGACGCCGTGCGCGTGCGGGTGAGCCTGGAGCCGCCGCCCGAGGATGAGAGCTGCGACTCCTGCTGCTCGCCGTGCGCCGATCCCTGCGTGCTCCTCGCCCGCATCGAAGACTTTGTGCCCGGCCAAGCGCTGAAGGCGGATCAGATCTTCAACGAAGTGCGCCGGCCGGTCACCCCCTACCTCGCCACCCGCGTCGCCGGTGTGAGCTGGACCCATGGCGCGACCTACACCGCAGACGAGGCGTTCCAGATCCTCGAAGCGCTCCAGGTCCGCTTCACCCGCCCGATCCTCACCTCGACCCTCCGCCGCGGCGTGGTCGACGTCTGGGTGATCGAGGGGGGCAGCGGGCGCCACGCCGACATCTATAACCGGGACGGCAAGATCATCAAGCCGGAGCCGCCTGAGCCCGCGACCGACACCCTGATCTTCAACGCGGACACCGACGAGACGCTCCAGGACGGCGATCGCGTCCTGATCACCGTTCGCACCAGCTTCCTGCTCGACCGCTGCTGCCGGCCGGTGGACGGCGAGAACGTCGGCGGCCGGGTGGCGCGCCTCCCAAATAGCCCTGTCGGCACGCTGGATGACGGCCCGCTACCCGACTGCCTGTTGCAGCCCGGCATCCCGTTGACCTCCGGCAACGGCTCGCCGGCTGGCACTTTCGAGAGCTGGTTCTTCGTCAAGGAAGTCGTGCCCGTTAAGAAACCGCGTGGAGGAAAGTAGCCATGAGCTCCCAGACCCGATCCCATTCATCCGGCTCCTGCGGTTGCGGCGGCCACGCCTCCACCTCTTCAGGTTGCGGTTGTGGCTGCGGCACGGCGGACTGCCGCGACGGCGCCATGGTTCGCCCCCTCTTCTTCGCCGGCCAGCTCCTCACCGAGGAGGATCTCCAGGCTCTCTCCGGATACGTGTCCGCCAAGAGCCGCCTGCACAACCGCAGCTTCTTCGGCGAAGGCGTCGCCTGCGGCTTCGAGGTCGCCTGCCATCCCTGCGGCGAAGGCAAGGTGATCGTCCGCCCGGGCCATGCCCTGGACTGCTGCGGCAACGACATCGTCCTCTCCGCGGCGCAGACCCTCGATATCAACGCCCTGGCGCGGGAGCTGCGCAAGAAGCTCCAGGGAGGCATCGACTGCGGCGATCCCTGCGCCGATCCGAACAAGGACAACAATCCTCGCCAGCGGTATTGCCTTTATGTTCACTACTGCGAATCGCAGACCGATCCCGTGAGCGCCTTCGTCACCGACGAGCCCTGCGGCACCGCGGCCTGCGAGCCCACCCGCGTGCGCGAAGGGCTCCGCTTCGAGCTGCGCTGCCGTGAGAGGGCGAAGCCGGCCGGAGACTTTCTCTGCCAGGTCACCTCGTGCCTCGGTGACGCCGGGCAGCTCGGGACCGCGATCAAGGACCTCAGGGTGGTGGACCACATCATCCAGCAGTCGGAGAAGGGACTGGAGATCGAAAGTCAGAAGGGGGATTTCGATCTCGTCAAGTTGAAGGAGACAACTGCCGTTCTCGAAGCAGCCACGCCCAATCCTGGAACCGATCTGACCTTCCGCACCTTCCGTAATCTCGTTGCAAGGATGGACGTCGTGAGGGTGCATCTCGGCCGGTTCGAAAATAAGCCGAACCCTCCGGCAGAAATTGCCAGGGCCGTAACTGCGCTTAAAAACGCAGCGCCGAAGATCGTGGCTTTTGTCAAAGAACCTGGTAACGATTCGGGCTTCCCCCCTCCAGAGAAGTCCTTCATTCGCAGAGTCGTGGAGTTGGCGGAGACGGCCATCGGCACCGCAACGGGAACCACTCCCGACCTGTGGACCATTCCTGATGACGATCGCAAGTTCCCGCCGCTCGGCAACCAGCTCGACAAGAAGCTCTGCGAGCTGTTCAAGCCTCTGGACACCAAGCTGAAAAGTTCGCCCCAGATCGCCTGCCAGTTCCATACCGAGGTGGCCAACCTCAGAATTTTGTGCCCGGTGCCGGAGCCGCCGGGACCGTCAACGGTCGATTTCGCCGTCACGATCGATCGGGCCCGGCGCCTGCGGGATGCCTGGTGGCACTTCCTGCAGGGATGCCTCTGCACCGCCCTCCTGCCGCCCTGCCCGCCCTGCGACGACCTGGGCGTGCTGCTCGCCTGCGTCGAGGTGGAGAGGTGCGAGGTGGTGGAGATCTGCAACCTGGAGCGCACCTTCATTCCGACCGCGGTCGCCCTGCGCCACTGGCTGCCTTTCCATCTACTGGGCGACCTCGCAGAGGCGTTCTGTTGCCGGGAGCTGGGGCACCTCGATCTCCGGGGTGTCCTCAAGAATCTCTGCTCGGTTGAAGTGAACATCACCGAGCTCGCGAGAGCCTCCCTCAATCTCGTGCGGCTCATCGCGGACCGGGAGGGCTTGGATTTGCGGAAGATCACGGCGCCCTTCCGCAATTTCCTTGCCAAATTGTTGGCCGCCGATGTCGTGCCCGGACTGCTGGCTGATTTCGCGCCCGCACTGCTGGCCGATTTCGTGCCCGGACTGCTGGCCGGTTTCATGCCCGAACTGCAAGCCGCATTTATGTCCCCGCCGGCCCCGGCGTTCGATGAGGAGGAGCTCATCAGCACCGTCGAGAAACGCCTCGACCTCGCCGCCGTCAGCCGCCTCGAGAACACGCAGAAGAAGAGTGCCGAGGGCCTCGAGACGGCACAGAGCGATCTTGCAGCTCTCCGGCGCGAGCTCGAGGACCAATCGGCCAAGAACGCCGATCTCGAGCAGCGCCTGAAGACTCTGGAGGCGAAGAACGCGAAGGCTTCCGAAGGGAGGAAGAAGCCATGAGCGATCCGATCGTTCGCCCGGTCTTCTTCGAGGGTCAGATCCTCGCCGCTGCCGATCTCGAAGCATCGGTCGGGCACGCCCGCGACGAAGCCGCCCGTGATCGCCGGGTTCTTCACACACCCGGCATTGCCACCGGCCTCGCGCTCACCGGGGAGGACCGCACGACCCCCGCCGGCGAGAGGTTTCAGGAGATCACTCTGAGCGCCGGCATCGCGGTGGACCGCACCGGCCGGCAGATCGTGCTCGCGGCTGACACGCGGCTCGACGAGCTGCTGTTCGTGGATCAGGGCGTCCAGGTGAAGAAGGAGGTCGAAGCCCTCTATCCCGTGTTCGTGCGCGGCCGGGACGTCCAGGCGCCGCTTGAGCCCACGGCGGCCTGTGCCACCACCGGACCGACCCGCATCACCGAGAGCGCGGAGATCGAGTTCGGCCGGCCCGGCTCGGAGCTGGAGATCAACAACGGCGAGCCGCCGGAGCCCGCGGACGGCGTCTCCGATCCGAGCGAGCTCGTTCTGGTCGGCTTCGTCCAGTGGGATGGCGCTCTGCAGCTTTTCAAGCGGGCGGTTCTGGTTTCCAACGGGATCGGTCCCACCTTTGCCGGCGCCCTGGCGGAGGAAGTGGTGGCGCGCAACGGCCGCCTCACCCTGCGCACCCGGCGGGGGGCCGACAAGCCGGCCCTGGCGATCGACGAAGCCGACGGAGGCACCCTCCTCTTCGGTCCCCAGGACTCCAAGGGCCGTGTGGTCCCTACCTTCAAGGTGGACGCCAAGGGCAACGTTACGGCGGAGGGCAAGATCGAAAGCCGGGCCACTGCCGCGGGAACCGTGAAGGTGCAGTCCGGAGTGATCACTGACGGCGTGATCCTTCCTCTGCCTCCGGGGGTCACAGCGGCCGACGTGACGGCCGGTAGAGTGGCGCTGCACGTCCACCTCACGCCGCGCTGGCCGCCCAGCTCGCCTCCTACGCCACCACCACCAACACAACCTCCTGACGTTTGGGTTGCAGCCGCTCCCATCGACTGCCGGTTGGATGGAGCGAGCCGCCGCGTCGTCTGTCGCGTTCGTTGGTTCCGGTCGAACAATCCGACCCAACCCCTGGTGATACCGGGCACCTGCGATTACATGGTGATCGCCACAACTCTTTCGGCCCAGGAGGGTCAGCCATGAGTGAGACCATGACAGTCTATTTTGCCTCCCAGACTGGCCATGTGTTCGGTGCTGTGACCCGCGCCGCTGGTACCATCCCGACGCCTCCGAGAGCTCCGAGCCTGGAGGACGTGCTGGTCCTCAACGTCGGCCCGGAAAAGGACGCCGAGCTCCTGGTGCCAGCGGCGGACCTTTCGACGCTGGTTCTTCTTCCCAATCCCGATCTCCTGCTGCAACATCTGGCTTTCCAGGTATCTGTCCAGATCGACAACGTGGAACGCTTGCCGCCGAACGCCACGGTCTCTGGGGTCGTGCTGGCTTCCACCCAAGTCGAGGTCAGTGTGTCCGCCTCAGTAGCGCAGGACGCGGCAGTGTGGGTCCTGATCACCGGCCCTACACTACCCACGCCGCGCGTCGCAGTCGGAGTCATCAAACAGGGAAAGCTGAAGACCGATCCGCCACTCCTGCTGCAGCGTCTGGATCCGGGAACGTATCGGGTCTTGGCCCTGGTGAGGGGTCATCCTCCGGTTGCGAGGAGCGAGAGGATCCCATGAAAACCTTTCTGATCCACCGCTGCCGCCTGCGGCTGGTCCGCCACGGAGGCTGGTCCTGGGGACCCGATCCGCGGGCCCTGCTCCAAGCTGCGATCCGCGCCCTGCCGGCGCTCCTGGCGGCAGCGCTGGAGGGCCTTTGGCCGGAGGAGGACGAGCGCGAGATCACCGCGCCGGTCCGGCTGCGGCTGGGGGTGCGGGCGAGCGAGCTGCTGGCGGCTTACGCGGGATTCTCGGGGGAGGGTCCGCCGCCGGCCGGAAGCCCGGCCGCGGAGATCGCCCGGCGGCTGGCGGCGTCTCTGGCCTTGGCTCTGGCCAGCGAGCTTCCCGGACCTCCCGACACTCTGAGCCCGATCGCCCTGAGTCCGATTGCGGCGCAGGACGATCTCGGAACTGGGGCTCCCCCGCCGGTCGACGTCACTCTCTTGAGCCTCCTGCGGACATGGCGAAACCGGGGCTCTCTGGCGTTACGGTTGGCCCTGCTCTCCGAAGCGGCGCTCGAAGCCTGGGTGACAGCTCTGCTCCAGGAAGGTTTCGAAGTCCAGGGGATCCTTCTCTCCTCTTCCGCTGAGCCGGACGCAGCCGGGCCTGGAGAGGATTCCGAATCGGCGGACGCTGACGCCGCCTCCCGCCCGGGATTGAAATCCCTGGCTACCGACGGTAGTCCCTGGCGGGACCCAGATTCTGATCCCGTAGGGAACACCGTCGGTAGCCCAGGATTTCAATCCCGGGCGGCGAAGGCTCCGAACCTTTCCGGGCACGCTCTGCGGCAGCTCGAGGACCTGGTTCCTCGATCTTCGCAAGGAGAGGTGGATCGCGCCGCAGCTTTGCGCGACTGGCTGATGAGCGCAGCGGAGACCACCGCTCGCCGCCCCGCCCCCTCGCCGGAGACTCGCTCTGCGTCGTCCTCCCCGCCGATCTCCTCCCCGGTCTCCGCTTCCTCCTGGGCTTCCAGCTCTCGCCTCGCTGCTGCACCGCCTGCCGTTCGGCCGATGCCTCCGATCCCCCGGCACGACGCCGATGTCCACGTCGCCTCCGCCCTCCCCTTCCTGCTGCTCGGTCCCCTCTCCCGCACCGGCTACCTGGAGACGCTCGCCGCCACCTTCGCCGCCGCCGGCCTGCTGGGCGATCTTCCCCTGTTCGCCGCCGCCCTGGCGTTCAAGGCCCTGCCGCCTCCCGAGCGCGGCTGGCGGCGTACGCCGGCGGCTGCCATGGCCGCCGCGGCCTGCGCCGGGCTCCCCGACGCCGTCCCGGGCGAGGACCTCGCCGGCCTCGCCCGCCGGGCCTCGTCCTGCCTGGAACCGCTCGCCGCCGACCTCGCCGCGTCGCTGCTCGCCGGCCACGAGCCCGGCCGGCCGCTCCTCCTCGCCGCCACGGGCGACGGGCTGCTCCTCGCCGAGGCGGACGGCGTCTTTCCAATCGCCTGGGCCTCCGGCTTCGCGGGCCTCTCGCCGGCGCTCGCCCGGCTGCGCGACGAGACGCTGCTGGTGCCGGCCGGGATCGCCACCCCCGCCCTCCTGCGGGAGATCGACGCGAGCGGCGCCCGCTTCGTCACGATGGCGCCTCCGACCCGTGGCGAGCCCTGGCACCCGCTGCGAGGAAACCGCGCATGGACGAACGATCCGGCGGCGCCGGGCCTCGCGCGGCAGACCGCCGGGCTCGCCGCGGCGGAAGACGGCGCCCGCCGCCTCTGGCAGGCTTTGGCCACCGAACGGCCGAGCCTGCCCCCCGCGGCCGATCCCGCCCTCGACCGGCACCTCACGCTTGCCGCCGGCCTGGCGCTCGGCACCCTTGCCTGGACCCTCTGGCGCGAACGCGAGCCGGTCGACCCCGTCCTGGCGCTCGAACGCTTCGGCGACCTTCAGGCCCGGGTGCGCTTCCGCGCCGATTCCGTCCACGTCCTGCTCCCCCTGGGCCGCCGCCATCGGGACCTTTCTGACCACCGCCTGCTCGAGCCCATTCGCGACGCCGTCTGGCTCGGCGGCCGGGTGCTGGAATTCGGAGGAGGATGAGATGACGTTTTCCGCCACGCTCGCCTGGGAGCACCTCGCCCTGCGGCTGCGGCCCCTGCACCGCGCCCTGCGCGCCGCCGCCCAGCGGCAGACCACGGCGGCCGAGCGCCTGCTGCGGCCCGACGTCTCCCCCCTCTGCGTCACCCAGGATCAGGTCGAGATCCTGCTCGGTGACGTGGACGCCCTGGCCGCCTGGGAGGCCGAGCCGGCGCCCCTCACCGCGACCGAAGAGCTGGAGCAGGAGCGCCTGCGGCTGCGCGCGACGTCGGCGGGAGACGGCCTGCCGCTCGACCGGCTCTCCCGGCACCTGGGTCTGACCGCGTTCGAGCAGGAAGCCGTGCTGCTCTGCGCCGCCCCCGAGATCGACATCGCCTACGAGCGCATCTACGCCTACGTGCTCGACGACCTGAACCGCCGCTTCCCCTGCGTCGAGTTGCTCGCCGAGCTCACCGCGGTCTCGCTGGAAGAGAGGCTGGCGCGGCAGCGGGCGCTCAGCCGTTTCGGGCGCCTGCGCCGCTGCGGCGTGATCGAAGCCCGGAGCGAAGCCCCCACCGAGCTGCGCCAGGAGCTGCGGCTGGCACCCACCGCCCTGGGTTTCCTCCTCACCGCCGGCGGCAGCGAGCGGGCTTTCGGCGATCCGGACGACGTGGAGCTGCCGTCCAGCTCCGAGCTCCCTCCCGGCCTCTCGCGAGACGAGATAGCACGGCTCGGCCGCCTGATCGTCACGGGGCAGGTCGCCGCCGTGGGCCTCTGGGGGCCGCGCCACGCCGGCCGGGACGAAGCCGTCCTCGCTCTCGCCCGGGAGATCGGGAGGCCGCTGCGCCGTCTCCCCCTCGACCGACTGGCGGCCCTCGGCGCGGACCCTGAGACCGCCCTGCGCGACGCGCTGGCCACCGCCGCGGCGTTGGGCGCCGTCCTCCAGGTCCCGCTCGACGGCCTCGCCGAAACCTCCCGCGAGCGCTGGGAGACGCCGCTCGCGCACGCCCTCGCCCGCTCCTGCGTCCCCCTGCTCCTGGCGGGCCGGCATCCCTCGCGTCCGGCCGCGCTGCTCGAAGCCCTTCCCTATGCCGAGCTCGAGCTTCCCACACCCGGTTTCCCGGCGCGGCAGAGCCTCTGGGCCGAAGTCTTCCCCGACCTCGACGGCGAGCGGACCGGCGACCTCGCCACCCGCTACCGCCTGAGCCGCGGCGAGATCCGCGCCATCGAGTGTGTGGCACGCACGCGGGCTCACCTCGCGGGCAACGGCCATCCCGCTCCCCTGACCGATCATCTGGACGCCGCCTGCCGCACCGTCACCCGGCGCCGCTCCGAAGAGTTCGCCGCCGCCGTCAAGCCCAAGAGCCGCCCCGGCGACCTGATCCTGCCGCCGGCCCTTCATCGTCAAGTGCTGGAAGTCGCCTCTTTCTTCCGCGCCAGCGCCCGGGTGGACGAAGGGTGGGGATTCGGCCGCCGCGGCCGTGGCAGCGGGCTCAAGGCGCTCTTCACCGGCGATTCGGGCACCGGCAAGACCCTTGCCGCCGAAGTCGTCGCCGGCCTTCTCGCCCTCCCACTCCTTAAAGTGGACCTGGCGCGGGTCGTCTCCAAGTGGGTGGGCGAGACCGAGAAGAACCTGGAGAGCGTCTTCCGCGAGGCCGAAGAGAGCCACTCCGTGCTCTTCTTCGACGAAGGGGACGCCCTCTTCGGCAAGCGCGGCGAAGTGCAGCACGGCACCGACCGCTACGCCAACCTGGAGGTCAGCTATCTGCTCCAGAAGCTGGAAGACCACGCCGGTCTGCTGATCCTGGCGAGCAACCTCAAAAATCAGATCGACAACGCCTTCACCCGCCGCTTCCAGATCTCCCTGCACTTCCCGCGTCCCGCCGAGCCCGAGCGCCGCCGTATCTGGCAGATCGCCTTCCCGCCCGCCGCGCCCCTCGATCCCGAAGCGGACCTCGACACCCTCGCCCGCCTCGACTTGACCGGCGCAGGAATCGTCAGCATTGCGCGCACCGCCGCGCTGCTCGCGGTGGACGCGGGGAGCGCTACCATTTCCATGCCGCATCTCGTTCAGGCCACCGCCCGCCAGTACCGCAGGGAGACCAGAATTCTGGCTCCCTCGGAGCTGGGGGTGTGGGCGGGGCTGTTGGGGGAGGTCTCATGAGTGGAAACAAGAGGAGTCGTGAGGTTCTGCGTCCAAAAACAGAGCCAAGCCAACACGTTGCCGAGAAGCCATCGTCCGCCGTGACGCCGCAGTCACAGACGACCCTTTTCCGATCCAACGCGGCTGTCGCTGCCAACTCTCTGGGAGGACAGAGCTCGCAAGGAACCGTGCCCGAAATCGTTCACGACGTGCTCAGCTCGGAAGGGTCGCCTCTGAGCTCGCCGGTACGCTCGTACATGGAGTCGCGATTCGGGACAGAATTCAGCCAGGTACGCGTGCATACGGACGGGCTCGCGGCGGAGGCCTCGGACGCCCTGGACGCACGTGCCTTCACCGCCGGCCGGAGCATCGTTTTTGGCGCTGGACAGTATCAGCCTGAATCGGAAGGAGGCCGGATGCTGCTTGCCCATGAGCTTACGCACGTCGTGCAGCAAGGCGGGAATACAGAAGCACCCCTTCGAGTGGGAAGCTCGAGCGACCCTGCCGAGCACGAAGCCCGTAGCGCTGCCCAAATGGTCGCACAGGGCGGCAAGGTAGCCATAGATCCCTCCTCCTCCCCGAGCGTTCAATGTGACGACAAAAAGAGACCAGACCTGTTTGACAAGAGAGCGTTGAACAGGGCGCTGATGGGAAACGAGAAACATGATCTGTTGCTCAAGAAGCTGGTTGAGGAAGAAGAGAAAAAAAGGGCAGCAAAAAAAGCAAAGGAGCGAGCTTCCGGAAGCCCCTCAGAGTTGGCGGACGATTTCGAAAAGGCTGCCGAACGAAGCGAGCAGTGGGCGGATAGCGTTCAGGAGCATGTGACAGGTGGCCTGGCCGGAGAGCGCCCCCCGGCAGGCTCAACGCCTGAAGGAGTGGCCAAGCAAGGGATACAGAAAAGCATCAACGAGATTCTCAAGCAAGTTCTGCCGGCTGGGGTTGGCGGCGAGGTCGATTTAAAAGGAGGCGCAAAGGGCAGCATCGATCCGCTCAAACTCTACCGATATGTCAAAAAGAAAATCGAACACCACGAAAAGCAGGTAGCAGAGAAAGCGCCGCAGCCGTGACGGTGTCGGGCTCGGCGATCAGGAGGCTTTGTGGGCGGAATATGGCAGAGTGAGAAGGCGACGTCCCCTTCGCTACCCGGGAAGGCCAGCGCCTCGCACCCGCAGTCTACGCCGCCGCAGATATCGAATTCCGCGCTCTGCCACGTCCTGCAACGAGAGCGCTCGGGCGACGGTAAACCGGGAAATCCGTTCGGTGTAGTGCCTGGCTCACCCAATGCCGGCATCATGGAAATCGGTAGCGTGCGCCGCGTCTTGGTCCACGGCCTCCAGGAAGGCAACCAGAAGGCGGATGCGAATTCAGAGACTGAAGAATCGGCTGCCGGCCGCGCGATTGTCATCGTTCCGAAATCCGTGGTTCCACCCCCGAAAAAGGGTGATCCCTGGAAGGTCGATGTCCTGCTCCATCTTCACGGGCAAAACATAGGTTATCGCCTGCGAGCGAAGCAGGACGAAGACATGCCCAACGATGTGAGTTTTGCGCGGGGTACGGTGCGGGATGTCACGGTGGACAGGTTCGAGGATCAGCTCGGGGCGTTGGCGGAAAGTGGTCGCCCGATCATCGGCGTGTTGCCGCAAGGGACGTACGGGCCGAAAGAAAAGTTTGGCGCGAAGGGCCTCAACAGCACTGTGCTCATCAACGAGGCTCTGGACAAGGTTAAGGAGAAGCTGGGGTGGTCCACAGCTCCCAAACCCGGCAATGTGGTGTTTTCAGCGCACAGCGGTGGCGGCGGAACCGTCATCGACATGCTATCCCAAAAGAAGGGCAGTTTGCCTGTAGGAATGAACGCGCTGGTTCTGTTTGACGCGATCCGGCAAACGAAAGACTCACCCAGGTTGGACCAAATGAAAGGATGGGTCCGGGAGCGAATGGCGGGGGATCTGCGAGAGCTCAAGAAGAATCCTCACCATCTCGAGACGAGCTTGCGCCTGCGCGCAATCTATTCGCCAGGTTATGCCCAATGGTACGAGCCGTTGCGCCGGGAGATCGATAATTGGTTGAAAGAACAAAAGTTACCGGAGGGCATCGAGAAGAAGCTCCGGGAGAACTACGTCGTGAAGCCTGCCAGTCCCGGGAGCAACCACCCTCACGTCGTCGGCCACGGCAACAACTTGCAGAATGTACTCCAGGAACTGTTCCAAGACCCTCCCCCCAATAAACCCGCAAAGTGAAGCACGATCAAACGATCTGTTGCCGGAGGAATCCGAGATGCAGGGGCCCCGCACGCAGGATACCTACAGCCGCACCAACCCGATCCGCCGGCCGCGGTGCTCGACTTCGCTGCGCGAGCAGCGCGCCGGCAGGGTAGGCGCCTGCGACCGGCCGTCGAAGAGGATGAGGGTTCCCTCGGCGAGCCCCAGCCGGTCGAGGTAGGCGCTCAGTTGCTCCAGACCTTCGGCCAGCGGATCTGGCCGGCCGTCCCGCCAGACTTTGAGCTCCAGGGCCCAGCGCTCGATCCCTCCAGGATGGGGCCAGCGCACGCAGAGATCGATGCGGCCACTGCCCACCGCGTACTCGCGATCGATGAACCCGCCGCCGTTGACCACCCGCTGCAGGTACGCCATGAACACGAGTTGGGCGGCAGCTTCCGAATAGGGCTGACGCTCCAGGAAGAACTCGGCGTGCTGGCACCAGAAGGTGCGGAACTCGTCCAGCAGCGCGTCCCGGCGCAGCGTGCCGTCAGCCGCGATGAAAGGGACCTGCGGCATGGGCAGCGACCGCTGCACCACGGCGCTCAAGGCCCGGGGGATGATCTCACGATAGATCGGATTGGCGATCTCCAGGCCGGCGGAGCGGGCCACCAGGCCGAGGTCCTCGACGAATTGAACGTCATCGTCGAGCACGTCCGGCGACAACAGCTCGCCGGCCAGGATCGGTTCGATCACGCGCCGGATGCGCGGCTCCCGCAGCCGGTCCACCAAGGAGTCGAGATGGGTGTCACGCCGCTCGATGAGGATCTCCTTGGCGCGGTCGACGTGCTGCGGCGCGATGGGGACGGACCGATCTTGCACCAACACATCCACGATCTCGGCAGCCAGCGCATTGACGAGCCACGGCTGACCGCGCGTCAGCTCCCAGGCCAGTGTGACGGCCTCCGGAGTGAAAATCTGACCGGTCTCCGCCGTGTGCTGGGCATACAGCCCCGCGATCTCTTCCCGCGAGAAGTTGACGAGAGTCAGGGAGCGGACCTTGATGTTGAAAGGGGACGATGTCCCGAGGCTGTCCGCCTCAGGGCGCAGGTGAATGCGATAGTCCCGCACGTCGCGCAAGCCGATCAGGGCGATGGATTGAGGGAAGCGCCGCGGACGGTGCGTGTATCCGGCGCGGAGCTGGCGCAGCACCGAGAGGAGCGTCTCGTCGACCAGCGCATCGATCTCGTCCAGGAAGAGCGCCACGGGGAGGGGGGAGCGCTCGCTCCACGCGGCGAGATAGGCATCCAGAAGGCTCTCCGCCTCGATTCCCTGGAGCTTCGACACGGGCTCGGGCCGCAGCTCGGCGGGAAGGTCCTGCGCCGCCCTCTCGATGTCGCGCAACACGGTCCGCACGCCGCGCTCGACGTTGCCGCCGGCGGGCTGGCCTTTCTCGCAGGTGGCAAGGAGCGCCGCGTAGCGGCCCTCGGCCGTGAGGCTGTGCGCCAGCGCCCCGCAGCAGGTCGTCTTCCCCGACTGGCGAGGGGCATGGAGCACGAAGTAGAAGTGCCGGTCGACGAGGTCTCGGACTCCAGGGAGACGCCGCTCCGGCGGCAGCATGTAATGTCTTTCGGGATCGCAGGGACCCGCCGTATTGAAGAAGCGCATCGGCGCCCATTGTACTCGTGCGCACCTCCCTACCCGAAGCTCCCCGCCTTCACCCCGTGCTTGCGCATCAGCTCGAAGAAGGCCCGCCGCGCCTTGCCGCTCTGGCGGGCGGCGCGGGTAATGTTGCCGCGGCTCTCGCACAGGGCACGCTCCAGGTACGCCCGCTCGAAGCTGGTCACCAGCTCACGCTTGGCATCGCGCAAGGAGAGACCCGTGAGGTCCGGCTCCTCGAAACGCGGTGCCCGCTCCTCCTCCTCCAGCAAGGGCAGGTCGGCGACGTCCACCGCGCCGGAGGGCCGCAGGCAGGTGAGATAGCGGACGCAGTTCTCGAGCTCGCGGACGTTGCCCGGCCAGGAATAGGTGCGCACCCGCTCCAGGGCGGCCCCGGTGAAGGTGACCGGCGGCAGGCCATAAGCCGCCGCGTAATGCGCGACGTAGGTCGAGAGGAGAAGCTGGATGTCCTCACGCCGCTCCCGCAGGGGCGGCACCTCCATCGGGATCACCCGCAGCCGGAAGAAGAGGTCTTCCCGGAACCGTTTCTCGCGCACCGCGGCCAGCAGGTCGGCGTTGGTGGCGGCGACGATGCGGATGTCGGCCCGCCGCGTGCGCGTCTCGCCCAGGCGGCGGTACTCCTTCTCCTGGATCAGGCGCAGGAGCTTGACCTGGGAGGCCGGCGCCAGGGAATCCACCTCGTCCAGGAACAGCGTCCCATGGTCCGCCTCCATGACCAGACCCTCGGTGCGCGGCCGCGCGCCGGTGAACGCACCGCCGACGTGGCCGAAGAGCTCGTTTTCGAAGAGGTCGCTGGGCATGGCCCCGCAGTTGACCGGCACGAAGGCTTCCGCCGACCGATGGCTCAGCCGGTGGAGCAGGCGCGCGTACAGCTCCTTGCCGACCCCGGTGGGACCGCTCAGCAACACCTCCACGTCCGTGGGAGCCACTCTTCGAAGATGAGACAGTAGCTTCTGATGGGCCGAGCTCCGGCCAACCAGGAGTGCTTCCGAACCGTTCATAGATCCCTGCCTCCATCCTTCCCGAAAGGTCCAGGAGGCCCACTCGCTTCAGGCGAGCCGGACCTCGATCCGACAGCCTTTGAGCACAGGCTATGCCAAGGTGGACAAACCCGTTGCGGGAATGAGGTAAGACCAGGAAGACAAAGGAGACTCAGCTCGGCGCTCGAGAACCCCTCGGACGCTCGCGACGAACAAGGTGGGCTATCTATTCGGATAGCCTTTTTATCTTTTCAGATCGAGTAGGCGAGCAGTGCCTCAATACTGAATCAGCGACTCCACCTCGTAGCCCTGGAGCTTGTGGCGGCCGGGGAGGAAGGTCAGCTCGACGAGGAAGCCGAAACCGGCGACTTTGCCGCCCAGCGACTCGACCAGCTTCGCCGCCGCCAGGGCCGTGCCGCCGGTGGCAATCAGGTCGTCGATGATGAGCACCTGCTCGCCGGGCTTGACGGCGTCGTTGTGCATCTCGATCGAATCCGTGCCGTACTCGAGGTCATAGCCCTGGCGGGCCGCCTGGTACGGCAGCTTGCCCGGCTTGCGCACCGGCACGAAGCCGGCATTCAGGTTGTAGGCCACGGTGGGCGCGAAGATGAAACCCCGCGACTCGATGCCCACCACTTTGTCGATGCGCTTCTGGGCGAAGAACCAGACGAAGCGGTCTACCGTCATGCGCAGCGCCAGGGGGTCCTGGAGCAGGGTCGTGATGTCGTAAAACAGGATACCCGGCTTGGGGAAGTCCGGCACCTCGCGAATGTAAGCCTTCAAGTCCTCCATGACCTCACCTCCACTTTCGCTTAGCGGTCGATCGTAAAGCCGTCCCAATCGGGCACGGCGGACATTTCTTCCTCTTCGATGCGCGACACCCGGGCGCCCGGCGGTCCACTCCGCAGCCGCTCCCGGAAGGCGCTCAAGGCCTCAGGCGGCCCGGACACCGCGACTTCCACCCGGCCATCCGCCAGGTTGCGCACCCGGCCGGCGAGTCCCAGTTCCTCCGCCTCCCGGCGGACGAACCAGCGGAAACCCACACCCTGAACGCGGCCGTTCACCCAGAAGCGGAACGCCCGCGCCCCCTGGGGCTTATCGCTCATCGCTGGTCCGGTTTCCAGCCATGGCGGCCGACGAGGGGCACGAAGACGACCTCCTCCCCTTCCTTGCGCCGGATCTCCCCGCGCGGCGACTTGCGGTACAGCACCAGCCGTTGCAGGTTGCGCGGCCCTTCGGGAATCAGCAGCGCGCCGCCCGGAGCCAGTTGCCCCAGAAGCGGCTCCGGCACCTTCGGCGCGCCCGCGGTGACCAGGATGCGATCGTAGGGAGCCCACTCGCTCCAGCCCACGGTGCCGTCGAAGACCTGGATCTTGACGTTGTCGAACCCGAGCTGGCGCATGCGAGGAATCGCCGCCTGGGCGAGCTCCGGGATACGTTCGAGGCTGTAGACCCGCCGCGCCAGGCTGGCGAGGATGGCCGTCTGGTAGCCGGAGCCGGTGCCGATCTCCAGCACGGAGTGCTCGGGGCCGACCTCCAGAAGCTCGGTCATGCGCGCCACGATGTAGGGCTGCGAGATGGTCTGTCCGCTGTTGGCGCCGATCGGCAGGGCGTGATCGCCGTAGGCCTGGCTGCGCAGGTGCTCCTTGACGAACAGGTGCCGGGGGATCTTGCGCAGGGCGCCGAGCACGCGTTCGTCCTTGACGCCGCGGGCGGCGATCAGGTCGCGGACCATCCGCTCGCGCTGAACGGCGTAGTCGCTCATGCTTCAGTCGGCGGGAGGAGCCGAGGCGGACGCCGGGGCCGGCGCTGGACCCGGGAAACCGAGGGCCGAAAGCTTCTCCCGCACCGGCCCGATCGTCTCGAGCCCCGGATAGTAGGTGAGGTCGAGGTGCAGCGGCGTCACCGAGACCTGGCCCCGGCTCACGGCCTCGAAGTCGGTGCCGGCCGCCTTCTCCCACTGCGGGGTGCCGGCGATCCAGTAGTACTTGCGCCCCCGCGGATCGAGCTTCTCGATCACCGACTGCGTGTAGACCCGCCGGCCGAGCTTGGTGAAGCTCACGCCCTGAATGGCGCCGGCCGGCACGTTGACGTTGAGCAGCAGGTCGCGCGGCAGCTCCTCGCCGAGGAGCACCTCCACCAGCCGGCGGGCGAAATCCGCTGCGGCGTGGAAGGAGAACCCCTCCCCCACTTCCTGGCTGAAGGCGACGGAGGGAATGCGCAGCAGGGTGCCCTCGAAGGTGGCGGCGACGGTGCCCGAGTAGGTGACGTCGTCGCCGAGATTGAGGCCGAAGTTGATGCCGGAGCACACCAGATCCGGCGGATCGTCCTTGAGCAGCGACAGCACTCCCAGGTTGACGCAGTCGGTGGGCGTGCCGTCGACGGCGTACCAGTTCTCGGCCACCTTCTGCATGCGCAGCGGGCGAGAGAGAGTGAGGGCATGGCCCATCGCGCTCTGCTCGCGGTCCGGCGCCACCACGAACACCTCCGCCAGCGTGGAGAGCGACTCGGCCAGCAGTTTGATCCCTTCGGAGAAAATGCCGTCGTCGTTGGTGACCAGGATGCGTGTCATCAGGCCTTGATGTACTTCCCGATGATCGGCTGGAGCGCCTGGACGGTCGCCGCCGGGATCATCGATCGTTCGGTGATCAGGGAGTACTTGAGCGCCTCCTCGCAAAGGCAGCAGCGGGTGTGGGCGGCGCCGATCTGGCGGATCATCTGGCGCACGACGTCCTGGGCCATCTGGACGTTCTGCTTGATGACCTCCATCACCGCCTCGCCCGAGACGGCTTCCTCGGTCTCGTGCCAGCAGTCGTAGTCGGTCACCATGGAGAGCGAGACGTAGCAGATCTCGGCCTCGCGGGCGAGCCGCGCCTCCTGGAGGTTGGTCATGCCGATGATGTCGAACCCCTGGCGGCGGTAGGCCTCGGACTCGGCCCGGGTGGAGAACTGCGGCCCTTCCATGCAGACGTATGTGCCGCCCTTGTGCACCGTGGCGCCCGCCGCCCGCGCCGCCTCGTCGGCCGCGATGAGCAGCCGGGGACAGATGGGCTTGGCGATCGAGACGTGGCCCACAAGGCCGTTGCCGAAGAAGGTGTCGACCCGGTGGCGGGTGCGGTCGAAGAACTGGTCGGGCACCACGATGTCCGTGGGCTTGTACTCGATCTTCAGCGAGCCCACGGCGGAAACCGAGACGATCTCCTCGACACCCAAAGCCTTGAAGCCATAGATGTTGGCGCGGTAGTTGAGCTCGGTGGGCAGCAGGCGGTGGCCGCGGCCGTGGCGCGGCAGGAAGGCCACCACGTGGCCGTCCAGCTCGCCGATGATGTAGGCGTCCGACGGATCGCCGAACGGTGTCTCAATCCGGCGCTCCTCGCGGATCGTCATCCCCTCCATCTGGTAGAGGCCGCTGCCGCCGATCACACCGATACGGATGTCACTCATTCTAAGAGCTCCTCTTGCTATGAGAATCCAGGCCGAAGCCGTGATTGCCGGAACCGGCGGGAGAGTCTACCAGTCCGGAGGGCTTGGGGCGAGGGGCGGAGGGCGGGCGGGGCCCGTGGGCCGGGGTGATGAGGGTCTTGGGGGCGCGATGAGGTGTCGAGGTCCGCCCTAAACCTCCACCCGCCGCCCACCCAGGAATGTCGCCACCGGACGCCCGTGGAGCGTCCAGCCGTCGAAGGGGGTGTTGCGGGAGCGGCTGCGGAAGGAGGCGGCGCGGATGGTGACCTTCTCGGTGGGATGGAAGACGGTCACGTCCGCCGGGCTCCCCACCTTGAGCGTGCCGCCCGGCAGGCCCAGCACCCGGGCGGGTCCCGTCGAGAGCAGCTCCACCAGGCGCGGGAGACTTAAAATCCCCGGCCTCACCAGCCGGTCCAGGCAGAGGCTCAGGGTCGTCTCCAGCCCCAGGATGCCGAAGGGCGCGAGATTGAACTGCACGTCCTTCTCGTCCGCGTGATGCGGCGCGTGATCGCTCGCGATGCAGTCCACCGTGCCGTCGGCGAGGCCGTTGACGAGCGCCTCGCGGTCGCGCGCGGAGCGCAGGGGCGGCTTCATCTTGGTGTTGGTCGAAAAACCGCTCTTCGCCACCTCCTCGTCGGTGAGGATGAGGTGGTGAGGCGCGACCTCGCAGGTGACGCGCAGCCCCTGGGCCTTGGCGCGGCGGCACATGTCGAGGCTGCGGGCCGTCGAGAGGTGGGCCACGTGATAGCGGCCGCCCGTGTCCTCGGCGAGGATGATGTCCCGCGCCACCATCACGTCCTCGGCGGCGCCCGGAATGCCGGGAAGCCCCAGCTTCGTGGACCACTCCCCCTCGTGCATCACGCCGGCGCCGGTGAGCGTCAGGTCCTCGGCGTGCTGAATGACGGCGACGTCGAAATGCTGGGCGTAGAGCAGGGCGCGGCGCATCAGCTCGGCGTTCATCACCGGCTTGCCGTCGTCCGACACGGCGACGGCGCCGGCCCGCAGCATCTCGCCGATCTCCGCCAGCTCCTCGCCCTTCAAACCCTTGCTGATCGCGCCGATGGGATGCACGCGGGCAAAACCCCACTTCGTCGCTTCCGACAGGATGAGCTCCGTCACCGAGCGGTTGTCGTTCACCGGATCGGTGTTGGCCATGCAGGCGACCGCCGTGAACCCGCCGGCCGCCGCGGCCATGGTGCCCGTGCGCACCGTCTCCTTGTACTCCTGGCCCGGCTCGCGCAGGTGGACGTGGATGTCGATCAATCCCGGAGAGACCACGAGGCCCGACGCGTCGAATTCCTCGGCGCCCTTCGGCTTTTTGATGGCGCCGTCGATCTTCGCCACCGCGCCGTCCTCGATCGACACGTCGAACACGCCGTCGAGGCCCTGGCTGGGGTCGATCACCCGGCCGCCGTGGATCAGAAGCTTCGACATCCTAGACCGCCTCCTCGTGCACGCCGGACAGCAGATAGAGCACCGCCATGCGCACCGAAACCCCGTGCGTGACCTGCTCGAGGATCACCGAGTAGGGGCCGTCGGCCAGCTCGCTCGAAATCTCCACGCCCCGGTTCATCGGCCCGGGATGCATGATGATGACGTCGTCCTTGGCGGCCTTGAGGCGCTCGGTGGTGAGACCGAAAAGCTGGAAGTACTCGCGCACGGAGGGAAACGCCATCTTCCCCTGCCTCTCGAGCTGGACGCGCAGCATCATGATCACGTCGGCGCCGCGAATGGCCTCGTCGAGGCTGTAGGCGACCTCGACGCCCATCGTCTCCATCGCCACCGGCATCATCGTGCGCGGCCCGCCCACCGTGACCTTCGCCCCCAGCTTCCGCAACAGGTGGATGTTGGAGCGCACCACCCGGCTGTGCTCGATGTCGCCGAGGATGACCACCTTGAGGCCCGCGATCTTCTTCTTGTGGCGGCGGATGGTGTAGGCGTCGAGCAGCGCCTGCGTGGGATGCTCGTGGGCGCCGTCGCCCGCGTTGATGACTCCCGCCTTGATGCGGCCGGCCAGCATGTGGGGCACGCCCGGATGCCCGTGGCGGATGACCACCAGATCCGGCGCCATGGCCTGGAGGTTCATCGCCGTATCCACCAGCGTCTCGCCCTTCTCCAGCGCCGAGCCGGAGGTCGAGAAGTTGATGTTGTCGGCCGACAGGCGCTTCTCGGCGATCTCGAAGCTGGAGCGGGTGCGGGTCGAGGCCTCGAAGAAGAGGTTGATCACCGTCTTGCCGCGTAGCGTGGGGACCTTCTTGATGGGGCGCTCGCCGATCTCCGCGAACGAGTCGGCGGTGTCGAGGATGAGCTCGATCTCAGGCGCCGACAATTCCGCGATACCCAGCAGATCCTTGCGGTTCCAACGCTGGGGAGTCTTCGGGGCCATGCGTCAGGCGCGGGTGCCGCGCTCCAGAATGCGTACCTGCTCGGTGCCGTCGGTGTCCTGGAACGAGACCTCGATGACCTCGTTCTGGGCGGTGGGGACTTCCTTGCCCACGAAATCCGCCTGAATGGGCAGCTCGCGATGGCCGCGGTCGATGAGCACGGCGAGCTTGACGGCCTTGGGACGGCCGAAGTCGATCAGCTCGTCGAGGGCGGCGCGCACCGTGCGGCCGGTGTAGAGCACGTCGTCGCAAAGCACGACGATGCAGTCGTCGAGCGAGCGCGGCAGGTGGGTGCCCTTCACCTGGGGCTGGGCGGCGACGGTGGACAGATCGTCGCGGTAGAGCGTGATGTCGAGAATGCCGACGGGGACCTTCTGCCCTTCCATCCGCTCGATCTCGGCCGCGATCTTCTCGGCCAGGGGGACGCCCCGGGTGCGGATGCCCACCAGGAGCAGCCTCGTGAGGTCGCGGTCCGTCTCGATGATCTCGCCGGCCATACGGCGAATGATCCGCGCCATCTGCTTGGCGTCGAGGATCGTGGTCTTGGGCTTCAGATTTTTGGCCACAGGCAGGCAGGTCTCTTGGTCACCCGGATGCTATGGCAGGGGCTGGGGGATGTCAACGCCACCCCTGCCTGCTCCTGCCGGATTGTCCGAACCCTGAAAGCTCCTCACGTCAAATTGGCGCAGGCTCGAGACGACCTGCCCTCCCTCTCCTCAGAACCGAGGCTGGCTCGAAACGTGCTGAGGCGGGTCCGGCAGACATTTTCCGGAGAGGAGATCTCATGCGCTGGACACTCAAGGTTGTGCTCTTCGCCGCAGCACTCTTCGCCACCGCCTCGTCCTGGGCTTTCGTTCCTCCCCCCGAGACCGCTCCCGCCAAACCCATGGCGAGAACGGTGCGCATCCTCTTCATTGGCAACAGCTATACCTATTTCAACGATCTCCCCTCCCTGTTCGCCGCCTTTGCGAAGGCGACCTATCCGAACCTCGACGTCGTGGTGGACTCGGTGACGCAACCCGGCGAGTCGCTGAAAGGGCACTGGACGACCGGCGAGGCGCAGCGAAAAATCAGCAGCGGACCTTGGGACTACGTCGTCCTGCAGGAGCACGGCGCGATGTCGGCCGGCAGCTTCCTCGTCGACGGCGCCGTCCAGCGCGAGCGTCCGGACGAGTTCTTCGACTACGGCGGGCGCTTCGTGAAGGCCGTCGTCGCCGCCAAGGCGAAACCCGTGCTCTACCAGACTCACGAGACCCGGTCGGGACGCGAGGACATGGCCTATCTCGACTACGCGTACATGACGCTCGGCCAGCAGTCGGGAGCCCTGGTGGCTCCGTCCGGAAGAGTCTGGCACCGGGTGCACAGCACCCAGGATGTCAATCTCTATGCCGAGGACGGCGCCCACCCTTCAATCTATGGCTCCTATCTCGTGGCGGCCACGCTGGCGGCCACCCTGTTCGGCGACGTTCCCGAGGCGGGCTCCATTCAGCATCCGGCGGCCCTGCCGGACAAGGCGGCGCGAGACATCCTGGCCGCGCTGCGCGCCGTTCGCGCAGAGATTCCGGCCAGCGGCTATGCGAGCGTAACCGCTCCGGCCTTCGTCAAACGGCCGAGCCTCGAATCGACCCTGGCGCTCGACGATCCCGCTCTCGCCGGCACCTGGAGCGCGAGAGACAGCAAGCTTCAACTGAGCCTCGGCACCCAGCTTTCCCTGACTTTCGACGGCAAGGCTCCGAAGGTCGAGATGATCGATTACACCTTGAACGCCGCGTTCTCGCTTCCGATCAAGGATTTCCGCGTCGACGGCAACGTCATCCGCTTCAGCACGAGCTCCCAGAACCGCACCTACCATCTGCAAGTGGCACGGCGCCCCGAAGGGCTCGAGATGCTCATCGAGCAGCCCAGGGGCCGAAACACGGAGTTCTCCCACGTCAATTACCGGCGCGACGAGGCCAGCGCGGATTTTGAATTTCTCACCCGCCAGTTCGCGCAGATCTCCAGCAAGCCGAACCAGGAGAGCTTCGATGCCGCGCTGCTCAGCCACTACGAAGCCCTGCCGGCGGTTTGCGGGCCCGATCGTCTTGCCAAAATCCTTCAGGGGGGCTCCCCGTTGAGCAGTCCCTGGTGGACGATCCTGACCGGGTGGGAATACGATCGCCGCAACCAGTACGACGAAGCGCTCCGGTTCCTGACTTTCGCAACGCACCAATTTCCGAAATCGGCCACGGCTTTCCAAAACCTGAGCGAGGGATTCGAGAAAGCCGGCCGGATCGAGGAAGCCTACAAGTCCATCCTTCAGGCGGAGGCCTTGCTCTCCCCCAAGGATGAACCGGTCTTCATCGAGATGATCCAGAAGGAAAAAGCCCGGCTGCAGAAACTCAAACCTGCTGCCTGATCCTCCCGGCATTGGCTTCGTGCAAGGGCGGGGACGGCTCCCTCCGCAGCGATCTTGTAACAAAACCGGCCAGGCATCGCCTGAGAATCCAGGGTATGGAACTGTCCACCCCGGCTACGGAGGGCTCTACGCCTCGGGGAAATCCATCGCGAGCCTGGTTCCGCGTCGCATAAGCAGTCAACGAGTCAAAGGAGCAGAACATGTCCAAACCAGGATCTGAACGTACCCAGGTCAGCCGCCGTGGTTTTCTCGGCATGGCGATGGGACTCGGCGCTGCTGCTGTTGCCCCTTCCCTTTTCTTTGCGACCTCCTCGCCCGTCTTCGGGGTTCCGACCCAAGACAACTGGCGGCTTTGCAGGAAGTGCAACGCTCTCTTCTTCAACGGCTATCCCAACAAGGGCCACTGCCCTGCCGGCGGCGGCCATGCGGCAACCGGCGATAACTTCGTGCTGCCGCACGACATTGCTGAATCACGCTCGGCGCAAGGGGCTTGGCGGTACTGCGCCAAATGCCACGCGATGTTCTTCGACGGCTATCCTCAGAAGGGCGCTTGCCCCGGTGGCGGCGGCCATGCGGCAGCGGGCTACGTTTTCGTCCTGCCGCACGATATCCCTGTCAGGGGGCTGGTGCATGGAGATTGGCGGTTCTGCAATAAGTGTCACACAATGTTTTTCAACGGTTCTGGTAACAAAGGCCGGTGCCCCGCCGGTAAAGGACATGTGGCGCAGGGCTTCAACTTCGTCCTGAGATTTCGAGGCAATTTGGAAAACGACGTCAATCTCGTCCCAGCCGAGGGGTGAGTTGCTCCCGGGCCCAGGATCCCAGGCGCGCACCCCGCTGGGGCGCGGGGGAGTAGGCTGCCTGGAATCCCAGCCCGATGGCTGGGCTGAGGACTTCGGCCCGGAGTGGCGCTTCATCGGACCTGCCCGGTCTTTTACCGGACACGCCAGGTCTTTCACCGGACACGCCCGGTCGTTCACCTGCCACGCCCGGCCTTTCATCGGACATGCCCGATCTTTCATCGGACATGGCAGGCCTGTCATCGGGCACGCCCTACGTTTCACCGGACGTGCCCTGCGTTTCATCGGACACGTCCGGCCTTTCACCGGACATGGCAGACGTTACGCATGACGTGCCCGGCGTTTCATTGGACACGTCCTGTCTTTCATCGGACACGCCCGACCTTTCATCTGCCACGTCCGATGTTCCACCTGCCATGTCCTGCGTTCCACCTGGCATGCCCTGCGTTACACCTGCCATGTCCGATGATTCACCTGCCACGTCATGCGTAACATCTGCCACGCCCTGCGTTCCATCTGCCATGTCCTGCGTTCCATCTGCCACGCCCGATGATCCATCTGCCATGGCTGGCGTTCCATCTGCCGCGTCCTGTGCTACGTCTGCCATGTCCGATGATCCATCTGCCAGGTCCGGTGATCCATCTGCCACGCCATTCGTTACGTCTGCCACGTCATTCGTCACGAATGCCATGCCATTCGGCTCGTCTGCCAGGTCATTCGGTCCGTCTGCCGCGCCACTCGTCTTGCCTGCCCTGCCATTCGTTACGTCTACCACGTCATTCGGCTCGTCTGCCAGGCCGATCGCCTATCATGTCGCTGCACAACTCGCCGCCGGCGGGAGTTTCACCGTAGGCGACCAGCGAAGTCTCAAGGAGGCTGAGGGTTCCCGATGGCTCGACAAGCTGCGATCTCTGCTCCATCCGGACTGGTTCAGGTCATCCACGTGCAATGGACCAAGGCCGCGCGGGGCGGCTCCGGTGCTCAGGCCCGCGGTGCCGTCCCACAGGCTCTGGAGGTATCCCCCACCGGATTATCGAGTACGGAGGGAATGCTCTTCGTGGTATCCACCCATTGGGGCGAACGTAATGCCTTCTCCGAACCGTTCTCGGTCGACCGCCAGCAGGTCTCGGTCGCGAAGAGTCTCACGTTCGGCAGTGTCCGCGTCTCTCCGCATGCCGAGGGGCTACAGGTTCACTACCAATATGACAGGACCAATGTCGGGGCTCCAGACCGGTGGTTCTTCAACCAGGCTTCGGGATACGGGGAGTCGCCCGGCCGTACCCTGATCGTCCGGGACGGCGAGTGGGTGCGGGTCTGCCACAATGGACGGTTCTCGGACCACGACACCGGCGATTGGTGGTATCAGCAGGTCACGGTCAACGTGGCCTGGTTCGGCGGCGCGCCGGACGGACGGATCTTCCTCGATCGAGAACCGGTCCAGGAGATCCGGGAGCTCGCCGATCTCTGGTGAGAGCTCCCGGTTTTCACTGAGCGATCGCCAGCAGCTTCTCCCGGTCGAGGATCTCGCCGTTCAGGATGACGCTGTGGATGTTCTTCAGATTCTCGATGCCCTGAAGCGGATTCGCGTTCAGCACCAGGAGATCGGCGTTGTAGCCGGCTTTCACCTGGCCCATGGTCTTCCAGTGGAAGGTCTCGCCAAAGTTGCTGGTGGCCGCGGCAAGCACCTGCCGCGGCGGCAGGCCGACTCGGGACAACAGCTCGAGCTCGGTGTGCAGGGATACACCCGGGATGGTGCCGAAAGCGGTCGTGCCGCTGCCGGCGAGGTACCTGGCTCCCGCCCGCCGGTAGCACTCCTCGACCCGCAGCAAGCCTTGAGCGAGCTGAGCGAAACGAGCGCCCATCGGGGTACCCTGTTGCCCGTCGACTTGGCCGGTCAAAGGGTTGGCCGGCATGAAGATGTCCTTCGGGTCGATGATCTTCGCGGCCGGTTCCTGCCATGGGTTGCGATGGTCCGGAAGGTCCAGGTAGGACAGGCTCAGCGTGGGGATGAGCGACACGGGGCTCGCGGCCAGAAGCCTGGCGTGCTGGTTCAGCCCCGGATCGTCAGGGTCGAGGCTGATCAGCAGCTTGTTGAAGTCAAAATTTGGCCGACGGCCGAACGGGTCCTTGGCCATCGCCAGGCGCAGCTCGGGAGGTGCGATGGCAATCGAGTAACGGATGGTATGAACGAAGGCGTCGACGCCGGCCAGGATCGCCTCGCTGTAAGGCGTCATGCCGAGCTCCCCGATGGTCCCCAGGCCCAGCTCGTGCGCTTTCTTGACGATCTGCGCCGTGCGGTCCGGCGTGATCGGGTAGTGGATCAGCAGCACTTTGATTCCGCGCTGCGCGGCCGTCTCGATCTCTTTGGGGATCTCCGCTTCCGACGACAGAACGACCGCGTCGTCTCTCTCCGCATAACCGACGACTCCCAACGGGTAGATCCGCGGGCTCGGGTTGGCCTTCAGGTAGAGATCCGGGCGTCGCGGCTTGCCGTCGACGCCGACGATGGACGTCACCCCCATATAGAGGTAGGCGTTGGCGTGGGCCTGCTTGCCGAGGGCGCCGAAACAATCGGTGAGCCCGGGCACGATGTACTTGCCGGAGACGTCGATGCGGCGGGCGCCGGCGGGAATCTTGACGCTCTTGCGAGGGCCGGCGGCCACGATGGTGCCGCCTCGAAGGACGACGACGCCGTCCTGGACGTCGCCACTGGACCGGCCCTGATTGGATACATCCAGGATCGTGCCGCCGACCAGCGCAATCGCCGGAGGCGAGCCGGCGGAGCCCGCTTTCGCCTCGGCGAGAGCCGGAGAGGAAGGGCCGAGCAGAAATGAGGAAAGCAGCAGAGTCGTCAGCATCGAGGTGTGCATCAAGGCTCCCTCCGCCCCAGGCGGCGCGTCGAAACTCCGGCCAATTGTAGCGCATCAATTCGTACTGTTGGAGGTTCGAGGCGCCCTGGGGAAGGCAGGGAGAAGAGGGCCGGGTGATGAGGGGCAACTCAACGGAGCGGCTGAAACCGGCAAAAGGAGGATCAGGCGCTCCGCGTGTTCAGCCGATCAGCAGCCGGTGCCCGGCGGGCAGACGCTGACGGAGTACGGCCCGCAGGAGCGGAAGTCGGAGGTGTTCGTGCACACGTTGGTGCTGATTCCGCCCGCGACGCCGGCGGCTTCGGAGGCGTTCAGGTTGCCGATGGTCTCTTTGGCCAGGACGATCTTCTTGCGGCTCTTCTTCATGAGGTTCTCCTTGAAGTCAAGGCTCCACGGCTCCATCGCCGAGAAACCGCAAGCTTCAAGAGAAGAGTGTCGGGAGGACCGGAAAGCGGGGCGGGCCGCGGCGAATCAGATCTGGCCTTCCCAGCCGGCGCCATGGGCCCGAAAGGCGGCGCGAATGGCCCCGGAAGTCTCTTCAGGCAGCGGCCCCTTCTCCACCTGCTCGACGTTCTGCCGCAGGTGCTCGAGGCGGCTCGTTCCTACGATCGCGCAGTGGACTCCGTCCTGCCAGGCGGCGAAGCGCAGCGCGAGCTCCGTCCAGCCGAACGGTCCCGGATCGAGGCCCAGGGCTTTCCAGCGATCCCAGTAGTGCGCGACGTCCTCGGCGGCCGGGCGTTCGGTGTAACGCCAGGGGGCATTGGCGGCGGGGCGTTTGGCGATCACCCCCACCCCGCGCTCTTCCGCCGCCGGCAGCGATCGCTCGATCGCCCGCTGGTCGACCAGGTTGACCGACGCCTCGACGCTGCCGAAGGCGCCGGAGGCGATCGCCCAGTCCAAGGGAGCGTTGTCGCCGGAGTAGGCGGCTACCCGCACCTTCCCCGCCGCCACCGCCGCCTGCAGGGCCGCGACGACCTCGCCGCGCTCCAAGACCGCCAGCGGGCAGGAGTGGAGGTGGACGACGTCGATGCGGTCGGTGCGCAGCCGGCCGAGGGCAGCCTCCACTCCCGCCGCGATCACCGGCCCCGTCCAATCGTCGTAACCCGGAATGCCGTAGCCGATCTTGGTCGATAGGAGGACCTCGTCGCGGCGGCCGGCGAGATGGCGGCCGATCCGCTCCTCGGAAAGACCGTAGGAGCGCGCGGTGTCGAACAAGGTGACGCCGAGGTCGAGAGCGCCGTGCAGAAGGCGGCCGACCTCCGCCTCGTCCAGCGCCGGATCGCCCACGTGCCCGGCGCCGAAGCCGAGACAAGGGACGGTGAGGCCGGTTCTGCCGAAGGGGCGAAGTTCCATGGCGGGCGGGAGCTTACCACTGGCCCCTTTCGCAAACTTGGGCACTTGGTTAAAATCTGCCCGTGCCCCTTCAGCAAGGCGAAACGTGGCGGGATACCGAGACCCGGTCGGAAGTCGACCGGCATGAAGCGGTCGTTTCCTCCGTGACAGGATTGACGATCCTCGCTCATCCCGACGTCCGGCGAGTCGGCGAGCGCGTCGCGTTGCTCGACTGCACTTCCGAGCGGGAAGAATGGCTCTCGCGCCTGGAGCCTTCGTTCGCGGCTCCCGGCGAGGCGCTGCGGCGTCCCCTCGCCGATCCCTACCTGAGCCGCCGTCCCATGGGACTCCGGCCGGAAGCCGCCGGAGGGGTCCGCCTGGACTGCCGGGACTCCCCGAGCTCGGTCGTCGCCGGCGGAGAGCCGGTCCACGGCGAACGCGTCTTTACGGAACGGGAGATCGAGGACGGCGTCGTGCTGCTCCTGGCCGACCGGATCGTATTGCTTCTCCACCGGTTCCAGCCGCTCTTCGAGGCCGTTCCCCGCTATGGCCTCGTGGGCGAGAGCGAGACCCTGCTCGAAACGCGGCGGCAGATCCGCCAGGTGGCCGACCTGGACGTACCGGTGCTCCTGCGCGGCGAGACCGGCACCGGCAAGGAGCTCGTGGCAATGGCGATCCATCAGGCGAGCGTGCGGCGCGACCGCCCCTACCTCGCCCTCAACATGAGTGCCATTCCGTCGTCTCTCGCGGCCTCGGAGCTGTTCGGGGCCGCCAAGGGGGCGTTCACCGGCGCGGACCAGAAGAAGCGCGGCTATTTCAGCCGGGCCTCCGGCGGCACCCTCTTCCTCGATGAGATCGGCGAGGTGCCTCCCGAGGTGCAGCCGCTCCTCCTCAGGGCGCTCGAAAGCGGCGAGATCCAGCCTGTCGGGGCGGAGGAGATTCAGCGGGTCGACGTCCGGACGATCGCGGCCACCGATTCCGATCTCGAAGCGGAGATCGCCTCCGGCCGCTTCCGCGCGCCCCTGCTCCACCGGCTGAGCGGCTATGAGATCCGCATTCCTCCCCTGCGTCGGCGCCGCGACGACATCGGACGCCTGTTGGTCCACTTCCTGCGGCAGGAGCTCGAAGCCATCGGCGCGGCCGACCTCTGCGCAGCGAGCGCCGCCGCGGATCGGCCCTGGCTCCCCGCCTCCGTGGTCGCGCGCCTCGCCCGCTACGACTGGCCGGGCAACGTCCGCCAACTGCGCAACGCCGCCCGCTCGATCGCCGTCGAGAGCCGCGGCCGCGCCGAGTTGCGGATCGGGGCGCAGGTCGAAACTCTCCTGGCGTCGTTGTCCGAAGACACCCGCCAGCCGGTCGCGAGAGCCCAGGCTCAACCGTCTCCCGAGGTCGCGAGACGTGCCTCTCCAGCGCCGTCCCGGCGCAGCCCGCAGGAGATCTCCGACTCCGAGCTGGTGGCGGCCCTGCGGGCGAACCGCTGGGAGCCACGGCTCACGGCCGAGCAGCTCGGCATCTCGCGCGCCGCCCTGTACCTCCTCATCGACGCCTGCCCGCTCACCCGCAAGGCGTCCGACCTCGCTCCTCCGGAGATCGAGCAGGCGCTCGGCCAGAGCGCGGGGAGCCTTTCGAAGGCGGCGTCCCACCTCGAAGTCTCCGAGGAAGGCCTCAAGAGACGAATGAAAAAGCTTGGGCTCCGTCCAACGTCCTCGCAGATTTTGCGTTAGACTTGCAACTCCCGATGTATGGAGCCTGACGAGAAGATCGGACCGTACCGCTTGGTGGAGCCTCTGGGGTCCGGCGGGATGGGAGCCGTGTGGAGGGCCTGGGACGAGCGTCTGAAGCGCCCGGTCGCCCTCAAACAGGTGCTTCCCGACGTCGACAATCCCAGGCACCGCGAGCGCTTCCGCCGCGAAGCCGAGGCCGGGGCGCGCCTGAACCACCCGGCGATCGTCCGTATCTACGACCTGGTCGAGACGGACACGGGCGACTGGATGGTCATGGAGCTCGTGGAAGGGCAGACGCTCCAGAGCATCCTCGACGCCGGCCCTTGCGATCCGCAGCACGTCATCCGCCTGGGCCGCGAAATCGCCGAGGGGCTCGCCGAGGCCCACCGGCACGGTTTCCTCCACCGCGACCTGAAGGCCGCCAACGTGATGGTGACCCCGTCCGGGCACGCCAAGATCCTGGACTTCGGCGTCGCCAAGCAGATCCTTCCCGAAGAGCAGAGAACGACCCTCTCAGCCCCTGGAACGATCGTCGGCACCTCGTACGCCATGTCGCCCGAGCAGGCCCTGGGATTGCCCCTCGACGCCCGCTCCGACCTCTTCTCCCTCGGCTCTCTCCTCTACGAGATGGTGACCGGCGCAGCCCCGTTCCGGGCCGACACCAAGACGGCGACGCTGGCAAGGGTTTGTACCCTGCGACAGCCCTCCGCGTCGAGGCTGCGCCCCGAAACGCCGCAGGCGCTCTCGGACCTGATCGACGGAATGTTGGAAAAGGATCCCGTCCACCGGCCGCAGAGCGCCGAAGACGTCGCTGCGACTCTCGACAGTCTGGCCGGCAGCAGAGCCTCCCAATCCCGGGCCTCTTCCGGGCTTGCCGTCGGGGACGAGAAAACCCTGGTCGATGGGTACCGTGCCTCCGCCCATCGCCGCGGCCCCGGCGCGAAGCCTTCGCCGTCCGCTCTGCTGGCCCGCACGGGCGCTCACCTCTCCCTTGAAACGAGTTGGTCGAGGCCCCCCGCGGTCCGGCGCACCGGCCTCTGGGTAAGCCTGATCCTCCTGTTGGTGATCGCGTCGGGTTACGTCCTTGTCCGCAAGGCGACGCCTTTCGATTCCTATCTCCAGTATCGCGAAGGCCTGGAGCATCTCAGCCGCTACGACCGGAAAGGAAATCTCGACCAGGCGATCGAAAGCTTTCAAAAGGTCCTCGCCCGGGACCATCGCCATGCCGCCGCCCATGCGGCGCTCGCCAAGGCCTATTGGCTGAAGCTCATGGGCGAGAGCCGGGATCCCATCTGGCTCCGGCGGGCGCTCGCCATGGCGCGCCGGGCTGTGGAGCTCGACAACGACCTCGCCATGGCCTGGGTCAGCCTGGGGCTGGCCAACTACTCCGCGGGCAAGCTCGATGAAGCCGCCCAGGATTTCAAACGGGCCCTGCGCCTCGAACCCCTCAACGCCGATGCCTACTACGGCCTCGCTCGGGTCGCCGATCTGCAGAACAACCCGGCCGCGGAGTCGGCATACCGCAAGGCCATCGAGATCAGGCCCACCTGGGTGTACTACGACGATCTCGGCAGCCTCTACTACCGGACGGGGCGAATGCCCGAGGCCATCGCCGCCTTCCGCAAGAGCATCGAGCTGGCTCCGGACTCGATCTATGCGTACAGCAATCTCGGCGCCGTCTACTATGCCCAGGGCGACCTGGCCCAGGCGGCGGCTCAGTTCCAGAAGGCGCTTGAGATCCGGCCCGAGTCCACGCTCTATGGAAACCTTGGCAACCTCTACTTTGCCCAGGGGTTCTATACGCAGGCTGCGGAGACCTTCGAAAAGGCCCTCGCGATGCCGGGCGGAGCCAACAGCTATCTCCAATGGGGGAACCTGGGAGACGCCTGCCGCTGGGCGCCGGACAAGAAAGACCGCGCCCGCGAGGCCTACCTGCGCGGCATCCAGCTCATCCGGGAGGGGCTCCGCAAGACGCCGGGGGACGTGACGCTCCATAGCCGTTTGGCCCTCTACCTTGCCAAGCGCGGCGACCGGGATGAAGCGCTCAAAGAGCTTGCCCAACTCGAAACTACGGCCGGCAAGGATGCCCGCGCACGCTATCGGATGCTCGTGGCCTATGAGGCGATCGGAGCCCGGGACAAAGCCCTCGCAGCCCTCGGCCAGGCGCTGCGAGGAGGCTTTCCCGGCGAGGAGATCCGGATGGACCCGGAGCTCCTCAACCTACGTGCCGACCCGCGCTATCACCGGTTGGTTGCCTCGCTCGGCACCTTGTAGCTCGCCATCGCCACCCATGGTGCCACTTCCCACCACCATCTCGGGGTCTGCGGAGTATATCTTCATGATCGCACTTTCACCTTCTCCCTGCTGAACGACGAGCGAGATGGATACCAGGAAGTCGCCATCGTTGTCCAGCGTGATAGCTTTAGTTATAGCCCAGCTTGGTAGAGAATTTGTACCAAAGACCGGGCTAGTCGATGGCGTTTCGGTTCCTACATGGGATTCGACCGGGATGATCGCGTTGCCTGAGTTGTCGAACTGAACGGTCGCGTTCGAATCATCACCAAGCTTGAATTCTTGATTGCCAAGAATAGGACATGCAGGTTCAGGCCCCGTTAAAGCGTTTCTGAATTCGATCGTTACACCTTTGATCGAAAAAGATTCCCCCGAGCCTATATTGAATAGGTTGAAGGTCAACGTGTCGCCTTGATGGATGCCCGTCATCGAGGAGACGACTGTCGTTCCGCTCTCTTCAAAGCCTGCTACGAGCTCACACTCGCCGTTCTCGTTCTGATCGGCGTCGAAGTCGAATCCAAGATCCCAGAAAAATTCTTTAGCCATAATCCCTCCTTCAGGTTAATACCTTGCACTGAAGCAAGGCTCATACCAGCCCACAGTCCGAGAAGGAGGAAAAATCAAACCTTTTTCAGGTTGCCAAGACCGTCAGGATTGTCAGGATTGTCATGCAGGCGATCCCGAACTGCCGCGATGTCTGAAGCGTCAGATCTGCCCTTCTGCCCCAGATAGCCGAGTCGGCTCATCTCCACGGGGGTGCCGTGGACTCCGTGGAAGCTTCTCACTGACTTTCTGGCACGGTATCCTTCGCCGTCCCCTACTTTCCGAACAGCACCAGCACGCCGTCCGCGAAGGAGCCGCGCCAATTCAGGATCGAATGGCCGCCGTTGAATTCCCGGTACTCGACGGCGTTGCCCCGGGCCTGGAGCACGGTGCGCAGATGCCGGTTGGCGGCCAGCAGGCTGACCCCCTCGCGCGGCTTGTCCTCCATCAATCCCGCCTCCAGGTAGAAGCGCAACGGCAGCTTCGGGCCGGCGGCGAGCTGCCGCGCGAGCCATTCGGGCTCGGTCTCGCCGGGCGGCCGCCAATAGAAAGAGCCCGAGAGCGAGAGGACGTTCCCGAAGACGTCCGGATGCTTCAGAGCCGCGCAGCCTGCCGCCAGACCGCCCAGGCTGGACCCGGCGATCGCCGTGCGGGCCGGATCGTCCGTGATCCGATAGCTCCCCCGGACCCAGGGGACCAGTTCGCGCGCCAGAAACTCGGCGAACGGCGGATGGCAGGAGAGCTCCCGCATGCGCGCCTCCGCACTGGGATTCGCGACGAAGACCGCCACCAGCGGCGGGATGCGTCCGGCCGCGAGCAGATTGTCCAGCACGGTCGGTGCCGGCACGTCGGAGGTGTAGGTGCGGCCGTCCAGGACGACCAGCAGGCCGTAGGGCTTGCCGTTGGGATCGTAGCCGGGCGGCGTATAGATCCGGACGATCCGTTCGTTGCCGAGTTGCTCGCTGCGGAACCGGCTCTCCGCGAGCCGGCCCGCGGGCACGTCCGGACGCGGAACGATCCACGGCTGTTTCCGCGCCGCCGGCAGCTCGGCGAGCGACGCCAGGGGTGCCGGCGCCTTGTGGGGATTGAGCGGATCGGGCCTGAGCGCCGCCCATCGCGCCTCCTCCTCCGCCTCCGTGGCCTTGGCGAGGGGAACGAGGGAATCGTTCACCGAGAAGGCATAGCCGAAGCGCGCGTCGGCTCTCATCCGGCGGGACTTGTAGCAAACGTCGGTACCCGGAAGCCGGCTCAGCCTCGCCCCGGCGATCCCCTCTTCGCTTTCGAAATCGGACGGCGAGACGATCACCAGGACGTTCCGCGCCTCGCCGCAGCCGCGCCAGACGAAGGTCACCAGCCTCTCGTCCCCCTCGAGCGGCTCGACGAGGGGCGTGCCCTCTGCGGCGAGCTGATGCCAGAACCTCTCCAGCGCGCCCTGGCCGCCGGTCTCGACCTCCTTGCGCAAGGCGCTGAGGCGGGGGCTCGCAAGATCCTCCGCGCGCGCCTGCCCCTGCCCTGCGAGGAGCAGGAAGCCGGCAAGGAGCGCGATTCGGCGAAGGCTCACGCCGCTATTGTGCCGCAAAGGAGGACCGCGGCCCGCGAACCCATACCGGACCGCCCTCGCGACAACGGTCCGTAGAGACGCCCCAGACCCTCTACGACGCCCTTTCGGATACCAAAACGTCGGGGCGTCTCCCGCAGGCCGATACGGGTTCCTATCTGGTGGGACCTTTCCCCCCAGGATCCAGGTCGATCCTACCGTCCCGGGAAGGAAACGGCCGGGGCCTCGAAAGGGGGAGACGCCCCGACGTTGTGGTGGATGAGAGGGTATCGTAGCGGGTCTGGGGCGTCTCTACGCACCGGTATCGTGGCGCCCCATCGGTGGCGATACACTTCGATCGAGCCGTCCCCGGTCGTACCGATGCGTACCCGGGCGGTGAGGAGCAACACGAGCCCGGCGAGGGCGAGGAGGCGGCTTCGACTCAAGGTTTTCCCTTCTCCATCATCTTCTTGAGGTCCTGCCGGATCTGGCGCTGATCCGCGGAGAGCTTGGATTCGTCTTCGTCCAGCAGCCAGCCGAGGCGGGTCTCGAGCTCGCGCGCGCCGATCTCGTCGCCCAGGTCCTTCCTCGTGCTGAGGAGGTTCCACTCGGCCAGGCTGGTGTCCGGATGCTTCGGCCCGAGGAGGCGCCGGCGCGCTTCCAGGACCTGCTCTTCGAGGAGGCGCGTCTTCGCGAGCTCGCCCTGGGCGTGGAGGACCAGGGCCAGGTTGGCCATGGCCGTCAACGTGCTCGGGTGATCCGCCCCCAGTTGCCGGCGCAGCGCCGTGAGCATCTGCTCGTCGAGCTCGCGCGCTTTGACCAAGTCCCCCAGGTCGGAGAGGGTCATGGCGAGGTTGTTCATCGCCCCCAAAGTGTCCGGATGGTCCGCCCCCAGTTGCCGGCGGCGGGAGGCCAGCACCTGCTCCTGGAGCGGGCGCGCCCGGGCCAGGTCGCCCTGGAGGCGGAGGGTCTCGGCCAGGTTCGCCATCGCCGTCAGGGTGGACGGATGATCCGCCCCCAGCCGGCGCCGCATCCCTTCCAGCGCCTGCTCCTGGAGCGGACGCGCGCGAGCCAGGTCGCCCTGATCGACGAGGGTCGAAGCCAGGTTCGACATGGCTTCCAGGGTGGCGGGATGATCCGCCCCCAACCGGACGCGCCTCGCCTGGACGACCTTCTCTTCCAGGTCCCGCGCTTGCGCCAGGTCGCCCTGGCCGACGAGGATCGAGGCCAGATTCGCCATCGCCGTCAACGTATCGTCATGATCCGCTCCGAGCACCCGGCGGCGCGCCGCGAGCACCTGCTCTCCCAGTGGGCGCGCCGCGGCCAGATCCCCCTGGGCGTAGAGGGTCATCGAGAGATTGGACATCGCGGACAGGGTGTCCGGATGATCCGGGCCGAGCTTCCGGCGCAACGCCGCGAGCACCTGTTCCTCCAGATCGCGGGCCCTCGCCCACTCCCCTTGCGCCCGCAGAGTGAAAGCGAGGTTGTTCATCGCCGTCCAGGTCTCCGGGTGGTCCGCGCCGAACCGGCGGCGCACCCCCTCGAGCACCTGCTCCTTCAGGGCTCGCGCCCCCGCGAGGTCTCCCTGATCTTCCCGCACGATCGCGAGGTTCCCCTGGATGGGCCATTCGAGATCCGAGCGCGTGCTCCGGGCGGCGGCGAGCGCCCGCTTGAGTACCGCTTCGGCTCCGGCGTAGTCGCCGTCCGCGGTGAGGGCGATGCCCAGTTGGTTCAGGGTGGCCGCATGCTCGCCGAGCAGCTCGGCGGCCCGTTGATAGGAGGGCACGGCCTCGTGGTAGCGCCCCTGCTCGGAGAGCGCTCCCCCCAGGAAGGCGGCGCGGTCCGCCACCCTTTCCCGCGCGGCTTCCCGCTCGCTCTCCGGCGCTTCGGCCAGCTCCTTCTCGCTCGCCGCGAGCGCCTTCCCCAGCCGCTCCGCAGCCAGCGGATAGTTCTTCTCATAGAGAGCCGCAAGGCCCTGTTCGTAGAGGTCCGGCGCTTTCTGCCCCGCCGCCCGGATCGCCGCGTCGACCTCCTCCGGTTTCAATCCGTAGGCCGCCGCCTGGGCCCGGAGCACGGCGCGGCGCTGCTCTTCCGTGACCTCGGACTTCGCCTGCCGGAGCTTGGCGAGCTCGGAGAGGATCGACTGCTCGATCGCCTGGCGCCCCTCGCGGCTTCCCAGGAGGGTGTCTTTGTCCGCTTTTTTCGCCAGGACGACGGGGACGCTTCCACCCCCCTCGAACGGCGGCACGAGCGCCCGCTGGTCCCAGGGGCTGATGAAGACCCAGGAGTCCTTGTCGTTCTCGCCGGGCACGATCTGGAGACCCACCTCCTGCCCCGCCTTCACTCCCGGCGCCAGCCGGATCCGCGCCCGGCCCGCCACGTCGGTCACTTCGATCGAGCCGTCCCCGGTCGTGCTGATCCGGATCCGTGGCAGCGGTCTCTTGTCGAGGTAGTTGACGTGGACGACCAGGACCCCGTCCTCCGCCCATGCGGTTCCGGCGGCGAGAAGAGCGGCCAGGCCGAGGGGGAGGAGGAGCCGGCGCACAGGGGTCAATTCCGGACGAGCTGCAGGATCACCGGCGCCCCCGCCGGATGATACTGAGAGGGAGGCTCCAGGTCATCTTTCTTGAAGTGGAGACGGACCGTCTGATTCGGAGCCGCATGGGCGGCGAGGGTGAACTCGCCTCCCGCACTGGTGGTGACGGCTTCCGCGTCATGGCCCTCGACCCAGACGCGGGCTCCCGCCACCGAGCGGCCCGCTCCATCCTCGACTCTCCCGAAGACCTGGGCCGAGCGGTCCGCCTTGAGCTCGACCGTGACCACCGGCTGGAAATCCTTGTCGAGGACCACCTCCCGGCTGCCGTGCGAGAAGTCCTTGTCCGCGTAGACGGTGACCTTCCGGTCCGCCGGCAGGATTCCGGCCGGAACGTCGAGCTCCCACCCTCCCTCGACCTTCTTTTTCTCCCCACCCACCGACGAGCGCACCTCCGCGCCGTCGACCGGCTGTCCCTGGGGCCCCAGCACCGTCACCCGCAACCGGTAAAGCTCAGGGCCGGCCGAGGGCACGATCTTGGGCCAGAGGAAAAGCAGGAGGGCGAAGGCTCCCATCCCCCCAGAAGCCTTGAGCCAGGAGCGCTGGATTCCCAGATCGCCGGTCAGGAAGAAGGCCATCAGGCCCGCGAGGAGAGCCGCGAGCACCGCCAGGAGCTGTTGCTTGAACCCCCCGAGGCGCTCGGGAGCGAACCAGATCACGGCCATCAGGAAAGCAAGGAGAACCGCGCTGAAGATCCAACTCGCTCGCGCCCGCTGGCGGGAGCGGGAGAGCGGCCGGGAAGGGGCTCCTTTTGTGGATCGGCTCATGGCAGACCGCGTGCTCGTAACCCTGCTCCGCAATCGCGTTTGTGCCAATGATTATACAGCAGGGTCAGGATACAACCCGAGAGGTGCCAGGGATTTCATCTAGGCCACCCACCCCCAGGGGTGGCGGCCGGGCCTTGCGTCGCCTGATAAAGTCGTGCCGCTATGCGGCGCTGGCTGATCCGACTCGTGGTAGTCGCAGGACTGCTTCTGCTGGGCTTCGCCCTCCGGCGGACGATCCTCGCTCCGAAGCCTCTGGAGGTGAAGGTGGCCGCGGTCTCCCGCGGACAGGTCGAGTCCACCATCACCAACTCGCGGGCGGGGACGATCAAGGCGCGGCGCCGCGCCCAGATTTCCCCCGAGATCGGCGGCCGGGCCATCGAGATCCCCCACCGTGAGGGGGAGACGGTCAAGGCCGGGGACGTGTTGCTGCGCCTCGACGACCGGGTGCTCTCGGCCCAGCTCGCGGTCGCCCGCCGCGAGCTCCAGGCCTCCGAGGCCCAGCGCCGGCAGACCTGCAGCGGCGCCGAGCGGTCCCATCGCGAGCTCGCCCGCCAGCGCAAGCTGGCCGCTGATGGCATCATCTCCGCCGATGCCCTCGACGCCGTCGCCAGCGCGGCCGTGGCCGCCGATGCGGGCTGCAACGGGGCCGTGGTCGGCATCGAGCACTCCCGGGCCACCATCGAGCTCAGCCAGCGCCAAGCCAGCCAGATGGTCATCCACGCGCCCTTCGGCGGCATCGTGGCCAAGGTCTCCATCGAGCTCGGCGAGTTCACCACGCCGTCGCCGCCGGGGCTGCCCATCCCGCCGGTCATCGATCTCATCGATCCGGCTTCGATCTACGTCAGCGCCCCCATGGATGAGGCGGACTCGGCGCGCATCCAGCCGGGGCAGACGGTGCGCATCACGGTGGACTCCTATCCCGGCCGCGGCTTCTGCGGGCGGGTGCGACGCCTCGCGCCCTACGTGCTGGACCGCGAGGAGCAGAACCGCACGATCGAGATCGAAGCCGACTTCACGGATCTGCCCGCGGTGCCGCCCACGGACCGGGCGCCGCTGCGTCTGCTGCCCGGCACGTCGGCCGACGTCGAGGTCATCCTGGAGGTACGGGAGAACGTCCTGCGGGTGCCCACTCCGTCCGTCCTGGAAGGCAACCGGGTGCTGGTGGTCCAGGGCGGCCATCTGGTGGAGCGCAAGCTCACGATCGGCCTCAAGAACTGGGACTGGACTGAGGTGATCTCGGGCCTCGCGCCGGGAGACGCCGTGGTCACCAGCCTGGACAGCCCGGACGTCAAGCCGGGCGCCGCGGTGCGGATCGTCCCGGACGGAGAGAAGAAAATGCCCGTGATCCGGCTGGAGAAGATCTGCCGCACCTATCAGCTCGGCGGCCAGCCGGTCCACGCGCTCGTGGACGTGGACGAGGAGGTGAGGACGGGCGAGCACGTCGCGATCATGGGTCCCTCCGGCTCCGGCAAATCCACCCTCCTCTACCTCCTCGGCTGCCTCGACCGCCCCGACAGCGGCTCCTACTGGCTGGCGGACCGCGACGTCGCCCGGCTCTCCGACGAGGAGCTGACGGACATCCGCCGCAACCTCATCGGTTTCGTCTTCCAGTCCTTCCACCTGGTTCCCCGACTCACCGCCGCGGACAACGTCGAGCTGCCCATGGTTTTCGCCGAGGTGCCGCGCGGCGAGCGCCGGACGCGGGTGACGGCGGCCCTCGCCGCGGTGGGCCTGGCCGACCGCGGCGACCACCGGCCGGATCAGCTCTCCGGCGGCGAGCGCCAGCGGGTCGCCCTCGCCCGCGCCATGGTCATGGGACCGCGCCTGCTGCTCGCCGACGAGCCCACCGGCAACCTCGACACCACCTCCGGCCGCCAGATCCTCGAGCTGCTCGAGCACCTGAACGACCAGGGAACGACGCTGATCGTGGTGACCCACGACCCGTCGGTGGCCGCCCGGGCCGACCGGGTGATCGTGCTGATCGACGGCCGCGTCGCCCGCCGCCTGGCCGGTTCGGAGGTGGCCAAAACCCCCAACCTGCTGATGGCGCCCCCGGAGGCGGCCTCATGACGGCCCGCGACCTCCTCCGCTTCTCCTTCGCGGCGCTCGCGGGCCACCGCCTGCGCACCCTCCTCTCCCTCCTCGGCATGGCCATCGGAGTGGCGGCGGTGATCGCCTTGACCGCCCTCGGGGAGGGCGCGCGGCTCTACGTCGTCGACCAGTTCGCCAGCATCGGCACCAACCTGCTCATCGTCGTCCCCGGCAAGTCGGAGACCACGGGCATTCCCGGGGTCGGCGCGGCGGCTCACGACATCACCCTGCAGGACGCGCAGACCATCCTCCGCGTCATTCCCGAGGCGGAGAAGATGTCGCCCATGGTGGTGGGCACGGAGTCGGTCGCCCACGGCGCGCGGCGCCGGCAGGTGCCCATCGCGGGCACCAACCGGGATTTCCTGGAGGTGCGCAAGCTCACCCTGGGGCACGGCGACTTCCTCCCCGCCGAGGACATCGAGCGCGGCCGACCCGTGGTGGTGCTGGGGTCGAAGCTGGCGCGGGAGCTCTTCCTCGCCGAGGAGCCGGTGGGCCAGGTGGTGCGCATCGGCGGCTGGCGCATGCGGGTGATCGGCGTCCTGGCCCCTCGCGGCCAGCAGCTCGGCATGGACCTCGACGACATCGCCATCGTCCCCGTGGCTATGGCGATGCGCATGTTCGACCGCCGCTCCCTCTTCCGCGTCATGGTCCAGGTGCGGAGCACGGCCGCCCTCGAGCCGGTCAAGCAGAAGGTGCTCAAACTGTTCATCCAGCGCCACCGCGAGGAGGACGTGACGGTGCTCACCCAGGACGCGGTGGTCGCCACCTTCTCGCAGATCCTGGGCGTGCTTACCCTGGCGGTGGGAGCCATCGCCGCGATCTCGCTCTCGGTGGCCGGCATCGGCATCATGAACGTCATGCTGGTCTCCGTGTCGGAGCGCACGCGGGAGGTGGGGCTGCTGCGGGCGGTGGGCGTGGGGAGGCGGCAGGTGATGACGGTGTTCCTCACCGAGGCGGCCCTCCTCTCGGCGGCCGGCGGCCTGCTGGGCCTCGGGGCCGGCTGGCTGGCCGTGCGGCTGATGGTGCAGCTCTACCCGGCGCTGCCGGCGAGCCCGCCGCTGTGGGCGGTCTTCGCCTCCTTGGGCCTGGCGATGGGAGTGGGAATCCTCTTCGGCCTGCTGCCGGCGCGCCGGGCGGCCCGGCTCGATCCGGTGCTGGCGCTCGCCTCCCGCTGAAGGAAGACCTGGGAGCCATGCGCGATCTCCTCCGCCTCGCCCTCGGCTCCGTCGCCGGTCACCGGTTGCGCTCCTTCCTCTCCATGGTGGGAATCGCCATCGGCATCGCCTCCGTGATCCTCCTCACCTCGATCGGCGAGGGGACCCGGCGCTACATGGTGGGCCAGTTCACTCAGTTCGGCACCAACCTGATGAGCGTCCATCCGGGCAAGACGCAGACCAGCGGCATCCCCGGCATCTTCGGCGGCACCACCCACAAGCTGACGCTGAGCGACTCCCAGGCGGTGGGGCGGGTGGCGGGAGTCGAGGAGGTCGTCCCAGTGGCCTTCGGCTCGGCCAAGGTGGAGGCCAACGGCCGCAGTCGCAGCCTCTTCATCTACGGCGTGACGCCGAACGTGCCGAAGGCGTGGAAGTTCCAGGTCCGCCAGGGGGGATTCTGGCCCGCCGGCGATCCGGAGCGGGGCATCCAGGTGGTGGTGCTGGGCCCCAAGGTGAAGCGCGAGCTGTTCGGGGAAGCCAATGCCCTCGGCCGCTTCGTGCACATCGCCGGCAGCCGTTTCCGGGTGATCGGCGTCATGTCCTCCAAGGGGCAGTTCCTCGGCTTCGACATCGACGACTCGGCCTACGTGCCGGTGGCCAACGCCATGAAGCTCTTCAATCTCCCGGAGATCAACGAGATCGACGTGGTCTACACCCACGCCGGAGTGGCCGACCGGGTGGAGCGCGACATCCGCCGCCTGTTGACCGAGCGCCACGGCAGCGAGGACTTTTCGGTGACCACCCAGGCGGCCATGCTGGAGGTCTTCGGCAACGTGATGGACGTGGTGACCATGGCGGTCGGCGCCATCGCCGGCATCTCGCTGCTGGTCGGTGCCATCGGCATCCTGACCATGATGTGGATCGCGGTCGGCGAGCGCACGGCG
>Ga0134121_10000119_pt1 | contig 90414 bp, 68 predicted proteins | sample KB301_FD_96463 | JGI IMG/M metagenome (GOLD analysis project Ga0134121, IMG submission 96463) | Terrestrial soil microbial communities without Nitrogen fertilizer from Kellogg Biological Station, Michigan, USA - KB3-0-1 | ecosystem: Environmental > Terrestrial > Soil > Unclassified ...
GGACTCGGCCCACAGCCCGGTGCGGCGGGTCAACTACCGGGTCGAGGCCGCCCGTCTGGGCCAGACCACGGACTACGAGCGCCTCATCCTCGAGGTCTGGACCAATGGCACGGTCCGTCCCGAAGAGGCCGTCTCGCTGGCGTCCATGCTGCTCAAGGATCACCTCGGAATCTTCATCCAGACCGAGGAGAGCCTGCGCCATGACGGCGGCGAGCTGGGCCGCGAGGAGCTCGCGGGTCTCGACGCCCTGCTGGCCAAGAACATCGACGAGCTCGATCTCTCGGTGCGCTCCGCCAACTCGCTCAAGAACGCCAACATCCACACACTCCGCGACCTGGTGCGCCGGACCGAGAAGGACATGCTGGAGACCAAGAACTTCGGTAAGAAGTCGCTGGAAGAGGTCCAGGAAGTCCTCGATCGGCTCGGTCTCTCCCTGGGAATGGACGTGCCGGAGCGCTCCTCCGGTGTCGGAGCTTCGGCCTGATCGGGCCCTGAGGAGAGGATTGCCATGCGTCACGGTTTCAAAGGCAGAAAGCTCGGACGGACCTCCTCTCACCGCGAGGCCCTGTTTCGCAACCAGCTCCAGTCCCTGGTGGAGAAGGAAAAGATCATCACCACCCTCCCCAAGGCGAAGGAGCTTCGTCCCATCGCCGAGCGGGTGATCACCCGCGGCAAGCACGGCACGATTCACGACCGGCGCTGGGTGCTGCGCTGGGTGTTGAAGCGTGAGTTGGTCAAGAAGGTCTTCGACGACATCGCGCCGCGTTTCGAGGAGCGGCCGGGCGGTTACCTGCGCATCGTGAAGCTGGGACCGCGGCAGGGCGACGGAGCGGAGATGGCGGTGCTCGAGCTGGTGGAGCGCGAGTCCGTCGCCGCGGAGGCCGAGCCGGCGAAGGACGCCAAGAAAGACACCAAGAAGGCCAAGGAGCCGAAGGCCAAGAAGGACGCCAAGGCCGCGGCGCCGAAGGCAGAGGCCAAGCCGAAGGCCAAGCGGGAAACCAAGAAAGACGCCCCCCCGAAGGTCCACACCAAGAAGGAAGGGCGAGCCCAGGTTTCCTCCCCGAAAAAGAGCGTGTAGCAAACCTTCCCGCGAGGGAGACGAGAACGGCCGGCGCTTGGCAGCGCCGGCCGTTTGTGTTTTCAGCCGCCCCGGGCCTTCCTGGCGATGGCGCCGTAGCCCAGGCTTTCTGCTTCCTTCTGCAGGGCGGCGAGCCTGGCGCCGCCATCGCCCTTGCCACCCTTACCTCCACCGCCCTGAGCGGCCCGTTGCGCGAGCGCCAGCTCGGCCTGGAGGCGCACGTCCAGTAATCCCGCCCGGGTGGCCTGCTCGGCGATTCGGCGCAGCACCGGCTCCTCGCTCCGGTTCAGGCGGGCGGCGGCGAGCTCGACGGTGAGGTGAGAGAGGAGATCCTGGCTGTTCTGGACGAGGGTGGTGGCGCGGCCGAGGGCGTCCCGGGCTCCGGCGGCGTCGCCCCGGCCGGAGGCGGTCAAGGCGGTGAGGGCCAGGGCGCGGGCCTGATCGCTGGCGGCTCCCTGCCGGCTCAGCTCCTCCGCGGCGGCTCGGGCGAGATCGGCCGAGCGTGCCGTGTCGCCGGAGTCCAGCAGGACTCCCGCCAGCGCGAGCTGGCTCTCGGCGGAGGTGCCTTTCTCGCCGAGCTGGATGCGCAGGGCGAGGGCCTCCTCGTGCTGCTTCCGGGCCTCGGCGCCGTTGCCCTCGCGGGCGAGCACCTCGCCCAGGCCGAACAGCGAATAGGCGGTGGCGCTCTTGTTGCCCGTCTGGCGGGCGAGGCGCAGGGCCGCTTCGAATTTGCTCCGCGCCGCCGGCAGCTCCCCCTGGTCCAGGAGCACGGTGCCGAGATTGTTGAGCGAGGCCACCTCGCCGATCTTCTGCCCGATGTCGCGCCGCATGGCGAGGGCCTCCTCGTGGCGCTTGCGGGCCGCGGAGAGATCGCCTTTGCGGCGCAGCACCACGCCGAGGTTGTCCAGGGCGTAGGCGATGCCGGAGCGGTCCTGCTGCTCGCGGCGGATGACCAACGATTGATCGAACAGCTTCGCCGCCGCGTCGAGCTCGCCCCGCCGCAGCAGCACGCCGGCGAGGTTGTTGAGGGCGTAGGCCTCGCCGCCGCGGCTGCCGATCTCCTTGCTGATTTCCAGCACCTGCTGATAGAGCTGGCGGGCGTGCTCCAGGTCCCCCTGGCTCTTGAGCACCACGGCGATGTTGTTGAGGGCGCCGGCCTCGGCGCCCCGGTTGCCGATCTCGCGATAGGTGGAGAGCGCCTGATCGTAGAGGCGGCCGGCCCCGGGCAGGTCGCCGCGGTCGTAGAGGACGTTGGCGGCGTGGGTGAGGGCCTCGGCGACGCCGGCCCGGTCTCCCGCCTGCTCGTGAAGCTTGCGCCCGGCTTCGCAAGCGGCGAGCGCCGCGTCCCCCTGGCCGAGATTGCGCAGCGCCCGGCACTGCAAGAGCCGGCCTTGAGCCACCAGGAGCGGCGCGCCCTGGGTAGCTCCGCGGGTCGCGGCGCGCTCCGCCGCCGCCTGCTGGCGTTTGAAATCGGCGCCGGCACCCGCCGCCATGGCCTCGGCCAGGTCGATGCGGGGGTCGTCCCGGGCAGGTGCCGGGAGAGTCCGTAAAGCCCCGGTGGTGGCGAGGGCGTCCGCCACCCGGCCGGCGGCCGTCTGCACGGCGGCGAGACGCAGGCCGTAGTCGACATTGTCGGGGAACATCGACCACAGCTTCCACCAGGTCTGGATGGCGCGGTCCCAATCCTGGATGACCTCGCGGTAGCGGCCTTCGACCAGCAGGCGCTCCTCGCGGGGCAGATTGGCCGAGAGATCGAAGGCCGCCTTGGCTTCGTCCCGGGCCCTCGCGTCGTAGCCCAGGGCGCTCCAGGCGGTGGCGAGGGCGGAGTGGCTGAGGGCATTGCCGGGCTCGGCCGCCACCGCCCGCGTCAGGAGATCGCGGGCGCTCACCGGGTCGAAAAGATGAAGCCGCTCCATGCCCTCGGAGTAGAAGCGGGCGGCCTCCGGCGTGGCCGGCAACGCGGCACGCGCATCGCCGTCGCGGGCTTCCCCGCCCTCCTCCTCGACGCCCAACTGGCGGCGCAGACGTTTGCCGACCCGCGATACGAGGGCGAACAGCTCCCGCTCATTCCCGGTTTCCGTGACGATCGTGGCGGTCTCTCCCGCCCTGGTGCCCTGCAGGTGGACATCGAGCCGGATCTGCCGAGTCGCGGTGCCGCTGTTGGCATTCGGGGAGCCGCCGAGCGCAACGTAGGAGCCGAGCACCACGGCGTCGCTGCCCAGCAGGGTGCGCGCCTTGGCGAGGGTGTCCGCGGCCAGGCTCTCGGTGGCGACCAGGCCCAGCTCCACCTTCGCCCGCGCCACGTTCTCGCCCGCCACCACCCGCAGGCTGCCGCCCGCGGCGAGCTCGGTGGAGAGCATCTCGGCGAGGGCGGACGACAACCACGCCGTGCCGGGCTGGCCGGAGAGATCCTTGAAGCCCAGGACGGCGACCGAGCGCCGGGGCGTGATGTCGGTGGCTGGCAGAGGGAGGTGCTGGCCGAGCGCCGCCTGCTTCTCCCGCCATTGGCTGAAGCGCATCCAGCCCACGGCCACGGCGGCCAGGGCCAGGACTGCGACGGCGGCGATCTGGAGCCGGCGCCGCGTCCTGCCCTGAGGTGCAGGCGCGGGACGGTTCGGTGGGGGAGGGGATCGCAGGGCCTCGATCGGCGCCAGCCGCGGCGTCATGACCGTCGCTCTTTCCACCGGTTGGTCGAGGGCGCGGATCACCTCGGGCGCGGTGGAGAAGCGGGCGGCCGGATCGCGCTCCAGGCAGCGCAGGATGGCCGCCTCCCAGCGCCGGTCGAGGCCGGGTGCGTGGACGTGCGGCGGCACCGGCGCCTCCCGCAGACGCTTGACCGCCGTCGACAGGGCGTTCTCCCCCAGGAAGGGGACGGTGCCGGTGAGCATCTCGTAGAGCACGATGCCGAACGCGAAGAGATCCGCCGCGGCGGTGATCTCACCCCCCTCGACCTGCTCCGGCGCCAGGTAGGCCGGAGTGCCGACGACTCCCGCCGCGCCCGTCAGCGTGAGGTTCTGGCCCGCCGCCGGGTCGGCGCCGGCATCCAGGCGGGCGAGTCCGAAGTCAGTGACCACCGCGCGGGTGCCGGCGCCAATACTGCCGCTCCGGCTCTCCACCAACACGACGTTGCCCGGCTTCAGGTCGCGATGGACGACTCCCACCCGGTGGGCGGCGTTGAGCGCCTCGGCGATCTGGCTGGCGATGAGCAGCGCCTCGCCGGGGAGCATCGGTCCCTCGCGGCGGAGCCGTTGCGACAGGGTCTCCCCGGGGAGCAGCTCCATGGTGAGGAAGATGGTCGCCTCCGGCGCGCCCTCCTCCCGGTGATGCGAGACGTCGAAGATGCGGCAGACGTTGGGGTGAGTCACCTTGCGGGCGAGCTGGATTTCGCGCTTGAAGCGTTCGATGGCCGTAGGGTCCCGTGCCACGTCCCAGCGCACGGTTTTCAGGGCGACCCGCTCCTTCAGCTCCAGGTCTTCCGCCTCGTACACCTCGCCCATGCCGCCGCGGGCGATGAAGCGCACCAGCCGGTAGCGCCCGGCGAGCAGCTCGCCGGCGCCAAACCCTGGCTCGTCCACGCGCCGTTGGCGGGCGAAGGGGGGCGCGGACGTTGCTGAATTCGATCTGGCGAGGCTTGCGGAGTCGGTAGGGTCGGAGGCTGGAAACGCGATGAGGGTCGGCGGGCTGGTGCCAATGGAATCCGAGGACTGGGCGGGGTCCGCCGGCGGGGCTCCGGGCCGCCGCACGCCGAACACCTTCGCGCACGCGGCGCACTGCAGGCGCAGCCGCGCCGGCATCTCGGCGGCCACGGTGAACCGCAGCTTCTGACCGCAACCGGGGCAGGGGACGGTGAACGAGGTCGGCGAGACCGAAGGATGCTGGCTCATCGCGGATTTGCGTCCATCTTAACCGAAGAAAAGCGCCATCTCCGATTCGGTCGACCTGGATATTCGGACGGGCACCGCGTCGTCTGAGCCCTCATCACCCCGGCCCTCTTCTCCCAGCCTCCCCCCCGCCTGACGGGAGAAGAGGGAGAACAGCCAGACCCCTCATCACCCCAACCCTCTTCTCCCATCGCCCTCCCCCCGACCGGGAGAAGAGGGAGCAATTCCTCCTGTTTAGGACTTCCTGCTCCCCTCTCTCCCGTCAGGCGGGGGGGAGGCTGGGAGAGAGGGGCTGGGGGAGTGAGGGCCCCGGCGGCGCGGAGGATGCTTCAACGATCGGCAACGGCGGGATCGGCGTCTTCTCTTGCCGCTCCCAGCAGGTTCTGAGAGGATGGCGCCGCCGATCTACCCGAAGGAGCTCGAATCGATGAAGAGGATGTGGCCATCCCTGCTGATCGTCGCCGCCTGTCTGACGCTGCCAATAAACGCCGCGGAGACCAAGGACAAGACCACGCCGGCCGGCAAGCCGGAGGCCAAGCAGGGCAAGGAGTCCAAGGAAGGCAAGGAGGACAAGTCCATCCTCCCCGCGCCGCCGCGCACCGAAGGCGACGGTCCCTTCAAGCGCCTGATCCTTCGCGGCGCCACATTGATCGACGGCACCGGCGCGCCGCCCGTGGGGCCGGTCGACATCGTCATCGAGAAGAACCGCATCGTGGACGTTCAGGTCGTCGGCAGCCCCGGCGTCGAGATCGATGCCAAGAAGCGGCCGAAGGCCGAGACGGGCGACAAGGAGATCGACCTCCGCGGCATGTACGTCCTGCCGGGTCTGATCGACATGCACGGCCACATCGGCGGCAAGGAGCAGGGCACGCCCGCCGAGTACGTCTACAAGCTCTGGATGGGCCACGGCATCACCACCATCCGCGATCCCGGCAGCTTCAACGGCGTCGACTGGGTTCTGGACCAGCGGGCGAAAAGCGTCAAGAACGAGATCACGGCGCCGCGCATCAAGGCCTATATCGGCTTCGGCATGGGGCGGGAAGCGCCGATCGTCACCCCCGAGCAGGGCCGCAAATGGGTGGACGAGATCGCCGCCAAGGGCTGCGACGGCGTCAAGTTCTTCGGCTACCGGCCGGACATCATGCAGGCCGCCATCGACGAGATCAAGAAAAAGGGGCTGCGCAGCGCCTGCCATCACGCCCAGATGGACGTCTCGCGGGTGAACGTGCTGACCTCCGCGCGCTGGGGGCTCACCAGCATGGAGCATTGGTACGGGCTGCCCGAGGCCCTGTTTACCGACCGCACGATCCAGGATTATCCTGTCAACTATAACTACGCCAACGAAGCGGACCGCTTCGGCGAGGCCGGCCGCCTGTGGAAGCAGGCCGCGCCTCCCTTCTCGCCGCGCTGGAACGAGGTGATGAACGAGCTCATCGCCCTCGATTTCACCATCGATCCCACCTTCACCATCTACGAGGCCAGCCGCGACCTCGAGCGCGCTCGCCGCGCCGAGTGGCACGACGAGTACACCCTTCCCTCGCTCTGGGACTTCTACACTCCCAACCGCCAGAACCACGGCGCCTATTGGTATTACTGGACGACTGAGAACGAAGTGGAGTGGAAGAACAACTACCGCCTGTGGATGACCTTCGTCAACGAGTACAAGAATCGTGGCGGCCGGGTGACGGCCGGCTCGGACAGCGGCTTCATCTACAAGCTTTATGGTTTCGATTACATTCGCGAGCTCGAGCTGCTGCGCGAAGCCGGTTTCCATCCCCTGGAAGTGATCCGCGCCGCCACCTTGAAAGGCGCGGAAGCGTTGGGCATGGACAAGGAGATCGGCTCCGTCGAGCCCGGCAAGCTCGCGGACCTCGCCGTCGTTGAGGAAAACCCGATCGAAAACCTCGCCGTCCTCTACGGCACGGGCGTCGTCAAAGTGACGGAGAAAAACGAGGTCATCCGCACCGGCGGCGTCAAATACACCATCAAGGACGGCATCGTCTACGACGCCCGCAAGCTCCTGGCCGATGTGCGGAAGATCGTGAAAGACGCGAAGGACAAGGCGAACCGTCCCGTGCTCTACCAGCCAGGGATGGCGCCGAAGGCGCCGGTGCCGGCAAAGCCTCCCGGAGAGGCGCGGGAATGAGACGCCCGCGGAACCTTAACCGATGGTCTATCTCGTCAACGTGTCCGTAGAGACGACCCAGCCCGTCCGTGATAGCCCTTCGCCTACGAAACTCCATAATTGAGTTGAAAGGAGATTTCAATGAGATTCACCGCCAGAGCAATAGCTATCTTCGTGGCGTTCAGCTTATTTTTGGCTAACATCGCATCAGCTCTAGTCCTGTGCAAGGCATCAGACGGCTCGCTAAAATTGAGAGATATCAAGTGCCAGAAGCGAGAGGTGCTAATCAATCCAGCATTACTTGGTTTGCTGGGACCTCCAGGACCACAGGGTCCTCAAGGCGATAAAGGGGACCCGGGTCCACAAGGTCCCCAAGGAGTTCAGGGTGTACCCGGACCTCTTCCAAAGGTTAACGCTGTTATCCGGAGTGTTACACTCAGTGTCCAGCCGGAGCAAGGTGTCCAGACTGTAAAGGTTGACTGTCTTCCTGGAGAGTCTGCACTTGGGGGAAGTTATGTGTGGGAGGATGTTCTTATTGGGTCTACCCTGCATCCAGTCTTCGATGGCACCGTCTGGTCTTGGGAGGTAGTGATCCCAAATCTAGCTAGGCCAAATCCGGATCACACCTTTGCTCCTTTGATCGTGTATGCCATTTGTGTAACCCTACAATAAGCCCCTTTATTTTGGATGGACTAGAGCCATGGACTGATAGCTCCCGTTTTGCGAGGAGACCTGCATTCGGCCAGGCACGAAGTCGAGATCAGAGGCAAGAGGGGACGAGGGCTCGCCACTGAAGAATTCCCTCTCGGTCACCAAGGAGCGAAACTACTCGCGAATGTTTCTGACTCCGGGATGTAGCTTCCATCGAATGAATCTGCTCCCGCGTTTTGGTACTCACGCCGAAGGCTCCGCTGCCAATGCGTATCGAACAGCCGAGCCAGCGGCTCACCCGTCCGGTTTGAGATTTCAACCGCTCGTTCGAAAATGTCAGTACGGGAAGGGATAGTTATGCAAAGGGTCGTCGGGTCGGGTTCCCAGCTCCCTCGCGAGTTCTCCCATTGAGTACACGCCTTCACTTAGAATCGCGATGCATATGGGTGTCGAGCCTCGGGTAGCATCAATTGCTTCTTGATAACCGGCATACTCGGGCAGCCTGCGATAGAGATCAGCGAGTTTTCGCGGCAGTTTCCGAAGAGCCTCGTGGGCGTCACCAAGATTCTCGCGAAGCTCTTCTCTTGTCACGTTGAGGCGGGTACTTAGTCGGATTCTTCTGCCCTTTACCTCGACCAGGATGATTCGGCCCAAGTCTCGATCTATAAGCGTAAGATCCGGTCCGCGGCGTTCCTCTCGGCCATAGGGAATCTCGGGGATCACGATAAGGTGCGGCAGCCTGGCTTCGACTAGACAGCGGACATATAGCTCCAGCAAAGCCCCGCGTAATTGGCTATATTGGTCACCAAATTCGCCTAGCAACGCATAGTCAATTACCGCTGAAAACGACTTCAAGAAGTGGGCCACATTCGGCACGATGAGTTCAGACAATCCTGCCTTCTCTCCTATTCGGACAACCGGGTACCGTTCGAGGGGGCTGAGGCGATTGCTCGTAGAGCCGATCTGGAATTCCGATCGCTCAGCGAACATCTCTCGAAGCTCGCGTGTCGTGGCGGAAAAGAGTCTCAAGAATATCCCGAATTGCCGGTCGAAGCCCGCCCAGTTTTCTGGGGGGATAAGGGCACGAGCAAGTCGTTCTGGAGTGAATATGAGTAACGAGTCAAGCAAAGGCTCTTCCTCCAAAAGGACTCTCACGATGGCGAGTTGCCCGCTCTTTGGGTCGCCTATGGCGAGCGGATTGCCAATGCAGGTCGCGAGCGAATTCCTTGAGTTAACGTAGGCATTCGATTGCCAGTTAATCAGAACTAGAAAGCATATGGAAAGCTGAAAGAACGACGTGCCTAAGAAACTCTCCATGCGAGGAAGGAGATTCTCGATTAGCCGTGCATGTTCTCGGGAGAGCTTTTCGGGATAGCGGTGTGGAAGTACTTCGAAGATAGCCAAGGTACGACCGGCCTTTTCCTTGGGCCGCGGATCTTGCCCCGGAAACTGAGTATTTGCGGTCTCTGACAGAAAGAGCTGTAGAGCGAGGTGAGCATCGTCGGTCTCGTTCGAGCGCATCATGCGCTCAAGAGCCCGCGGGTTGTTCATCATGTCTTTGCAATCGTTAAGAACTCGTCCCAGCGCGTCTGTACCGGGTAGTCGATGATATTCCGCGTCAGCGTTGCTTGCGAGGATAACTTGCCCAAGAAGGCGAATGTCTTCGAGTGTTACAAGTGGAAAGATGGAGAAATGATCATCGGACCGGGTAAACATGTCATGGAGCGAGAGACGCGCGCTTACTTTCCAGAGAAAGGCAAGACTCGTCCGGTTTACAAGGCTTCTTGCGTGGGCCAAGGCAGACTCGGGAGCATGGTACCTGCGTGCGCGAGTCTTGAATCGAGGGAGCGACATGCCGCTATTTTAGAACAGGTCTGGCCGCGAGTCTCACCAAGGCGCCGTGCTCGTCTCGGAGCTCCCAGCGCCAGCGGGTCTCGTCCCGGAATTCTTTGACGTGCAGGTGCAGGCCGGTGGGCATGGCGATTGGGGTCTCCGGGTCGGGCTTTCCTAATTATCCCATGAGCTGAGAGCGGGTTGCGGAGACTGCCCGGGAGGACCGCGAGATCTTGATCGCCCATTCAGAGGTTCTCGCGGCCCTTCAGGCCGCAAGGATGGGGAGCCCTTTTTTTCCCAGGGCGTCGTCCTTCGGCCTCGGCCCTGGGCTGGGATCTCTCGGCCCGTTGGGCCGGTGAGGAGGTTTTCCGACAGGCCTTCCAGGTCAGGTGCGCAGACCGGAGCAAGGCAGTCACCGATTCGCCGGCACTCTCCCTCCGACAAAACATGACGCCAACGGCCGGCCGTCCGGCCCAACGGGCCGGGAGAACGGAGCCCAGGGCCGAGGCCGTAGGCCGATGCCCTGGGTGGAGAGGTTGACAACGCGGTGCGGCCTGAAGGGCCGCGAGACCGTTGGACTGGCGTTATCCGGCGTCTCGGATGAGGTTTTCGCCAGCCCTGCCTGACATCCTCGCCGGTTTCACTTCAAGTGAGATAACGACGTCTCTCCCGGCAGTCTATGACTGTGACACCGGAGGGGTGGCCTCCGGTACCAAGGAATGCAGACCGGATTAGAAAGGAGAAGTAGCTATGGCATCCTCATTGGTAAAGTTTGCGACCTATCAGCTCACGCCAAATCAGTCGGTAATTAAGCATTGGAACAACGCAACGCCCCCCTGGGCGGTTTGGTACGTACAAGCAATTCCACTGGAATCCAGTTTCAACGGCAACCCCGGCGTACAGAGCGTGGAGGTAGAAGTCACGAGAGTCTGGCGTAGGTTGAACCAAACACCTACGGGTAAGGATGTTGAGATCAACAAGTACGAGCATGAGATCTGGTACGAGCTCAAGAACCTCAGTGCCAAGAAGGTGGATGTCGACGTATACGCATCCATCATCTCCTGAGAAACTGAACAGCGCGATGACGTCAAGGCAGGGTCTCGCCAGTCCGGCCTGACGTCTCGCCCTGCCGGGAGCGCCAAAGAGGTCTTCGTGACCCCGGAGGGGATACCTTCGTTCGCCCGGGAATTCAATCCCGGGCGGCGAGACAAATTGGTTCGGCGTTTGAGGGCCGCGGTTCTCGCGGCCCTTCAGGCCGCAGGATGGGGTGCGCTTTTTCCCAGGGCGTCGGCCTTCGGCCTCGGCCCTGGGCCACCGCCGGCCGGCGCCCCCTCGCCGGAATGGTTGGAGGTATAGTCAGCGTCCTGGCCGGGAAGACGTGCCGTGCGATTCGTTGCGGGTCTCCGAGGCGCCCGGAGCCGTGCGATGATCTCGTCCAGCAGGGGATTGTGACTACGCGCCGGGGACTCTCGACGGTAGACGTCCACGGAATGGAGGCGACGAGATGATTCGCTCGACCCGAAAGGCGCTGTGGCTCGCCATCGCTGTTGGCGCTCTGATGCCTTGCACCGGTTTCGCCGGCCCCCAGGTCATCAATCTCTGGCCCGGCGTCGCTCCGGGGTCCGAGGAGTGGACCCAGAAGGAACGGACCGAGGAGAACACTCCGAAGGGAACCGTGGTCTTCAACGTCGTTTCTCCAACCTTGACGGCCTACCTTCCCGAGCGGGCCAAGGCGACCGGGACCGGCGTGATCATCGCTCCGGGCGGCGCTTTCGTCGCCCTGGCCATCAGCCGCGAAGGGACCGACGTCGCGCGCTGGCTTCAGGAAAAAGGCATCGCCGCCTTCGTGCTCAAGTATCGGATCCTGGAAAAGGACAAGAACCAACCTCCGACGATGACCGTCGACAAGGCGAGCAGTTATGGCATCGCGGACGGCCTTCAGGCGCTTCGAATCGTTCGGCAGCATGCGGCGGAGTGGGGTCTCTCTCTCGACAGAATCGGCTTCCTGGGATTCTCGGCGGGGGCGATGGTCACCGGCGGAATCCTCCTCCAGAAGGACGCCGCCGCGCGTCCAAAGTTCGCCGCGATGATTTATGGTGGCCCGTTTGGCGACATACCCCCCATCCCGGCCAAGCTGCCCCCCATGTTTCTCGCCTGGGCGCAGGACGACGCCAAGGCGGGCGAGCTCGTCGTCAAGTTCTATGATGCCCTTGTCGCCGCGGGGCACCATCCTGAAGCTCACATCTTCAGCACCGGCGGCCACGGTTTCGGCATGCACAAACAGGGCACCAGCAGCGATCACTGGATCGATGCATTCTACGGCTGGCTCGAGGGGCAGGAGCTCACGCGGCGGTGATCGGGATGGCGCCGAAGGCGGCGGTGAAATAGGATCTTCGAATGCCGAGAACTCGCACCGGCCATACCGTCGGCACCTGGACGGAGCTCGCCAATCTGGTCACGCCCGAGACCCGGGCGACCTCCTTGCTGCTCGAAAAGACCCATGCCCAGCTTCAAGGGTACGTGGACGAGATCGACAAGCTCCAGGTGGAGCGGGATTTCCACGAGGCCCGCAAGCAGGAGGCGACCCAGAGAATCCAGGAGATCCTGCCCGAAGGCCGACGGACGGCCAGCTTTCTGCGCCGCATCCTGAAGCAGCAGTTTGGGCCGCGTAACGAGAAACTGGCCGCCTTCGGCATCCAGCCCTTCCGTGGCCGGAAGCGTTCGCGCAAGGCTGGCGCCGCGGAGCCTTCTCCGGCGGCCCGGAACCCGGGCGACGGAGATCCCGGCTCTGGCGGCGCGAAGGAGTAAAGCCGGCGCCGTCGTCGTAGATCCTGAACCCGTCGTTCATCCCTGTAGATCCAAGACCGCGGCCGGAGAGATGCCGTAGAGACGAAGGGAAAGCCTTTTTCCCTTTTTCTCTGGCCCATATCCAGAGGGAAAATCATTTTCCCTTCTTCTACAGCCCATATCTGGAGACAATGCCCCATGGTCCGTAGATATGAGCTGTATCCAAAGGGAAAATCATTTTCCCTTTTCCTACGGCGTATAGAAGAAGGGAAAGCCATTTTCCCTTTGGATACGGCTCATATCCGTGGGGAAAACGATTTTCCCTTCTTCTATGAGCTGTTGTTCGTGGATATGAGCAGTGGGCGGGGTGGACGGCTCGTGGTTGGCGATGGAGGACGTGTTTGGGAGGGCGGCTTGTAGAGCGTGGGAGAGCCCTGGATTCAGGCAGTTACGCGAAGAGTGATAACGCGAGGCTTCGGTTCGGCTTATGGCGCGACCTTTTGACGGACCTGGGGAGACTTCCTATACTCGGAACCGCCAAGCCCGCGCGTGAAAGCCCTCGCCGATAATGTCTGACTGGCGCCAACTCCTTGCCCGGTCCGAGCTCCGGTTCGCGGCGCGCCGCCTCCGGCGTGCTCCGATTTTCGCTGGAGAGGTGGTCCTCGTGCTGGCGCTCGGCGTCGGCATGACGACGGCCATGTTCAGCCTCGTGAACGGCATCCTGCTCGCGCCGCTGCCGTATCCGGAGTCGGACCGCCTCCTGCGGCTGACGCATACCGCCAGCCGTGCCGGGCGCGCGACGGTAGACCTCTCCGACGCCATCGTCATGCTCTACCAGAGTGAAACGCGCGCCTTCGACGGTGTGGCCGCGTGGCGATTCGACGATGGCGACCTTGCCCCGTCGGAGGCAGGGCAGACCGCCGTTCGCGTCCGTGGCGCGCGCGTCACGGCGAACTTCTTCGACGTCGTGGGCGTTCCCCCCGCGCTCGGCAGGGCGTTCGCCCCGGGCGCCGACCGGCCCGGCGCCCCTCGGGTGGTCGTCCTCTCGCACCGCATCTGGCAGGAACGCCTGCACGGTGACCCCAACGCCATCGGCCGGCGGATCGACGTGAACGACGTTCCGCGCACGATCGTCGGGATCATGCCGCCGCGTTTCGCCTATCCCGCGAGCCACGTGGAGCTCTGGTTGCCGCTGGCGCTCGACCCGGCGCATACGCATCCTGCCACGCTCAATCTCATCGGCATCGGACGGCTCAAACGCGGCGGGTCGAGCGAGGCGGCGCGGGCGGACCTCGCGTGGGTGCTAGCCAACCCCGGCGAGTCTTTCCAAGGCGACGCCGCCGCGGCCAGATGGCAGGAGATGCACATCGCGCCCCACGTGCAGCCGCTGCGGGATTCCATCGTCGGCCCCCCTTCACGGCTGCTCTGGTTCGTGTTCGGCAGCGTGCTGCTCGTGTTCCTCGTCGCTTGCACGAACGTAGCCGGCCTGCTTCTCGTCCGTGCCGAGCGCGCGCAGATGGAGCTCGCCGTGCGCGCAGCTCTCGGCTCCGGTTTCATCGGGGTCCTCGCACTCAGCTTGAGCGAATCCCTGCTGCTGAGCGTGCTGGGAGGTGGCGCTGGCGTGTTGCTGGCCGTGGCCAGCATGAGGGTGGTGCGGAGCACGGGAACGGCGCTATCGCTGCCGCGCCTGGAAGACGTCGGAGTCAACGCCCCGGTTCTGCTGTTCGCGTTGGGCATCACCGTATTCTGCGCGCTGTTCGTGAGCGTGCTCCCGCTCCTCCGCGCGCGCCGGATCTCCATCGCCCAGGTCCTTCGCGGGGCCGGGACCGGACCAGCGGGCGGCCGCGCGCCGCAACGAGCACGGAACGTCCTGGTCGTCGCGCAGATCGTGCTGGCCGTCGTGCTGGTCACTCTGTCCGGACTGATGACGCGCAGCTTGCTTCGGTTGCACGACGTGCGGCCCGGTTTTGACGCTGATCACGTCGTGACCTCGCGGGTTCTGCTGCCCTACGCCAGGTACAGCAGCACCGGCGGCGTGCGCCTGAATTTCTTCCAGGCCCTGGTGCGCGAGGCGCAGGCGATTCCGGGCGCGCGCGAGGTGGCACTGACGGACTGGGTGCCGCTCAGCGGCGACCGTCACGACACGGCGATCGACGTGGAGGACGACGATCCCTCGCGGGCGAACGCCGCCGGGACCGAGCACGCCGTGGCGTACGTGGATGGCCCTTATCTTAAGGCGCTGCGCATCCCGCTGCTCCGCGGCCGGACGTTCGGCGTCCAGGATGCGACCCGTCCCGCGGCCGAGGCGATCGTGAGCCATGCGTTCGCGAAGCGGTACTGGCCCGGCTGGAGCCCACTCGGCAAGCGCGTTCGCCCCTTGAGTGGCCGCTGGTACACCATCGTCGGCGAGGTGGGCGACGTGCGCTATGACGGCCTTGCGGAGCCGCCGAGCGAGATCGTGTACTTTCCCATCGTCGCCGCCGGACCGCAGGACACCAACGCGTCGCTGCCGCCGGCGCTCTCGCTGGTCCTGCGCACGGAGGCTGGAGAGGGCGAGACCTTGTCGGCCATTCGCCGGATCGTCGCTGCGCTCGATCCCACCATCCCGACCTACGACGAAGGCTCGCTGCAGCAGCTCGTGCACGACGCGTCGGCACGCGCTCGCGCGCTCGCCCTGCTCCTCGCGATCGCCAGTGGGGTGACGTTGCTCCTCGGAGCCGTCGGTTTGTACGGCATCCTGGCGTACAGCGTCAGCATCCGCCGCCGCGAGCTCGCCATTCGCATGGCGCTCGGTGCTCGACCGGCTGACGTCAGCCGCATGGTCTCGCTGCATGGCTTGCGCCTCGCGGGAGTCGGCATCGCGATCGGGACGGTGTGCGCGCTCGCCACCGCGCAGTTGCTACGCGGGTTGCTCTATGGCGTGAGTCCGACGGATCTGGTGACGCTGATCGCGACCCCTGCGGCCCTCCTGGTCGTCGCGTTCGTCGCGAGCTGGCTACCCGCGCACCGCGCGGCCGCTGTCCCTCCAGCCGAGGCCCTGCAGTCGCAGTAAAGTACGCGTGTCCCTGGCACCTTTCTACTCGCTGCGCAGCACGCTTGCCGGATCGAGGCGGGCGGCGCGGAGGGCGGGCACCATGCTGGCCACGAGCGCCGTCACCGCGAGGAGGAGCGCCACGCTGCCGAAAGTGATGGGATCAGTTGTGCCGACGCCGAAGACGAGCCCGGCGAGGAACCGTCCGAGCCAGAGGGCGGCGAGCGCACCGCAGAGGACTCCGACCGCGATCAGAGCCAGCCCCTGGCCGAGCACCGAGCGCATGACCTGCCTGGCCTGCGCGCCGAGCGCCATCCGGATGCCGATCTCCTGCCGCCGCTGCACCACCATGTAGCTGATCACGGCATAGAGGCCCAGCGCCGCGAGCACCAGCGACAGCACGGAAAAGACGCCGAAGAGCGCCATGCCGAGCCGGCGCGCGGCGAGCCCCGCGGCCACCACGTCCTCCAGGGTGCGCACGTCAGCCACCGGCATGTTGCGGTCCAGCGCGGCCACCACCCGGCGCAGCGAAGGCACGATGCCGTGTGGATCTCCGGTCGTCCGCACGACAAGAAAGGCCCAGTCCGCCGGACGCTGCGCGTACGGAATGTAGATCGCCGGCCTCGCCGGTTGATGGAGCGCCTGCTCTCGGACATCTCCGACCACGCCGACGATCTCCTGCATCCCGCTGGTGTCCCACCTGAAGTCGACGTGCTTGCCGAGCGGGCTCTCGCCGGGGAAATAGCGCTGCGCCAAGGCCTGGTTGACGACGACCACCCGCGGCGCGCCCGCGATGTCGCGCTCGTTGAAGACGCGCCCGGCGAGGAGCGGGATGCGCAGCGCCTCGAAATAGCCCGGCGAGGCGATCCGCTTCTCGGCGAATGGCCCTTTGCCGCGCGGATACTCGCGCCCCTCGATGCCGAACCCCCCGTTGGCCCCTCCGCCGAGAGGGATGTCGCTGACCAGGGCCGCGGTCTGGACGCCCGGGAGCGCCTGCGTGCGCTCGCGCACCTCGCGGAAGAAGGCGGCCTGCTGTTGCGCTTGCGGGTAGCGGCTGGACGGCAGGAGGAGATAGCTGCAGATCACGCGCTCGGCGTCGAAACCCTTGTCGACGGCGAGCAGCCGGTCGAGGCTACGCAGGAGCAGGCCGGCGCCGATGAGCAGGGCGAACGAGAGCGCCACCTCGGCCACGATGAGCGTGCCGCGCAGGCGCTCGCGAGCCGGCCCGCCCGCGGTCCCGCGCGCGCCTTCTTTCATCACCTCGGCCAAGTCCGCCCGCGAGGCGCGCAGCGCAGGGAGGAGGCCGAAGAGCAGCCCCGTGAAGAAGGACAAGGCCAGCGCGAAACCCAGGATCTTCGCATCGACCGTGGCCTCGGCGAGCCGCGGCACGCTGCCCGGGCCGAGCGCGCGCAGACCCACCACGCCGGCCCAGGCCACGAGCACACCGCCGCCGCCGCCAACGAGCGCCAGCAGCAGGCTCTCGACCAGTAGCTGCCGCACGAGGCGCCCGCGCGCCGCGCCGAGCGCCGCCCGGACGGCGATCTCCCGCCGCCGCACCGCCCCGCGCGCGAGCAGCAGGTTCGCCACGTTGGTGCACGCGATGAGGAGCACCATGGCCACGGCGCCGGCGAGGGCGATGAGGAGGGGCCGCGCATTGCCGATCACGAGGCGCTCCAGGGGGACGAGCTCGACGTCCTGGTCCGTCCCCACGGCCTCCTTCAGCCCGCGAGCGAAGGACACGGTCCGCTCCTTGGCCTGCGCGAGGCCAAGCCCGGGGCGCAAGCGCCCGAGCACGTCCAGGAATTGCATGTCGCGCGGCGCGTTCTTTTCCGCGTCGAGCCGCAGGTTCATCCACAGGTCGAGCTTCTGCGCGGCGGCCAGGGCAGTCGGCACGGTCGAGCGCCGGCCCGGGGGGATGATCCCGATGACGGTGTACGGCTGCTCGCCCAGCGTGAGGGTCCGGCCGAGGATGCGCGGATCGCCGCCGAAGCGACGCCGCCACAGCGCTTCGCTCAGCATCACCACGCGCTCGGTGCCGGGCAGATCCTCGGCCGGCGTGAACAGCCGCCCGACGCGCGGCACGACGCCCAGCATCCGCGCCACGCTCGCCGACATCCGGCCGACCTGGAGCATCTCCGGCTCCCCCGCGCCGGTCAGCGCGTACGTCGTCCGCCAGTACACGCCGAGGTCGGCAAAGACCTCCGCCTCCCGTTTCCAGTCGAGATACTGGGGAAACGAGAACGGGTTGTTGCCGGAACTGTAGACCGCGACCAGGCGCTCGGCCTCTGGATAGGGCAGCGGCCGGAGCAGGGCGGCATCGATCACGCTGAAGATCGCCGTGGTGGCACCGATGCCGAGCGCGAGCACCAGCACCACGGCCAGGGTGAAGCCGGGCGCCTTCCATAGCCTGCGCAATCCATAGCGGATGTCCTGGAGCAAGTCGCTCATGGCCTGGGTCCTCTTGAAGCGGCGGAGCTTGCGGGTGTCGTGAGCGCGCAACCAGCGCGCCACCCTGTCGGGATCGCCGAACCGGGCGAGCGCCTCCTCGCGGGCGGCGGCAGGCGGAAGACCGGCGGCGAGAAAGTCGCGCTCCCGCATCTCCAGGTGGAAGCGCAGCTCGTCGTCGACGTCCGCCGCGATGTCCGGTCCCCAGAAGCGCAGATAGCGGCGCCAGCGGGGCTGCTCATGCATGTCAGACGACCGACGGCTCGGTTTCGAGCACGCAGAGGACAGCGCGAGCGAAGCGCATCCACGACGAGGCGTCGGCGTGCAGGTGCTGCCAGCCTTCGCGGGTGATCGCGTAGAAGCGGGCGCGGCGGTTGTTTTCTGAAAGCCCCCACCGCGACTCGACGAAGGCGCGGTCCTCCAAGCGCCGCAGCGCCGGATAGAGCGAGCCCTCCTCGATCTGCACCACGTCGCCGGTGACGTCCTGGATCCAGCGCACGATGCCGTAGCCGTGCCGCTCCTCCGCAGCGAGCGCCTTCAGGATCAGCAGCCCGAGTGTGCCTTGTAAGAGATCTCCTGGTTCGCGTCCCATCGCAGGCCCTCCATCGCCTGCGGAAACGTTACCGCACCTTCCCATAGTCTTGCAAGGGGAGCGGAGCGGCGCCGTCGATCAAGCACGACCTGGAAACGCGCAAGATCGAGTAGCTCATGCCGGTCCTGCCGGCGCTCTATCGCTGAGGCGCGCCGAGGTCGAGGTCCAGGCGGGCGCGAACCGCTCCAGGAGGGATGGTCACCCGGGTCGACCTTCTGATTTATCCAGTGAGCTCAGAGCGGGTTGCGGAGACCGCCCGGGGTCACACGAGCACTCCTTGCGTAGACCGCTGGTGCATGCTATGCATATTCGATGTGGTTCGAATGGGACGAGGACAAGGCTGCCGACAACGAGCAGAAGCACGGTGTGACTTTTGAGGAAGCGGCAACCTGTTTCTACGATCCTCACCAAGTGGCTTTCTACGACCCGGACCACAGTGAGGATGAGGATCGCGAGATCCTGATCGCCCACTCGGAGCGAGGCACACTGCTGCTGGTCGTCTACACCCTTCGTGGTGAGGCAATTCGGATCATCTCGGCACGGCGGACGACGCGAAAGGAGACTCGGGAGTATGAGATCGGACTATGAGCTCAGCAAGTTGAAGGTCAAGCGGCGGGGACCTCTGCCTGCCTTTCGTGACGGCGCAGGGCGGCCAATGAAGGTTCGCATCACCATCACCCTGGACCAGGATCTGGTGGAGCACTTCAAGGCAGAAGCTGCAAAACCCGGCGCCCTGCCATATCAGACCCAGATCAATCAGACGCTACGCAAGGCGGTGACCGGCGAAGAGTTGCGGCCGGAGCAGACGGAAACCATGAAGGCGGCGCTACTCAAAGACCCGGACTTCTTGCGCGAGGTCGCCCATCGCCTCGCGAAGGCCTCTTAGGTTAAGGCCTCCCGGCGGTTGGGCCGGTGGGAGGTTTCCGCTAGGCCTCCCAGGTCAGGTGCGCCGCCCCCCGTAACGTTCTGATCCGTCTCCGTACTTCACCATTGCCGTGCTCTCTGCTCAGGCTTATCCTCGGTCGTACTTCCAAGGAGAGCTTTATGGTGACCGGGGCGCCTCCCGAAAGTGAATCCACGGTGGATACCGTGCCGCACGACTGGCTCGAAGCCGAGCCGGAGCCGGTTCCGGCCTTGACCCTTCTTGCTCATCCGGACCCGCGGCGGGTCGGGGAGCGCATCGTCCTGCCTCAACTGGTCGACCGCCAGGTCGTGCAGCTCTCTCGCCTCGCCCCGTCCTTTGCCCAGCCGGCCGGGGGAAGCGCCGACAGGTCTCCTCTCGGCGACCGCTGTGTCTCCCGGCAGCCGGTGCGCCTGGCACCGGGCCGCGCGCCCCATGAAATCGATCTCCTGCCGTCCGAGTCCACGATGGAGACGTTGGTGGACGGCGAGCCTCTTACGGCTCCCCTGACTCTCAGCCGGGGCCGCGTGCGGGAGGGCGTGACGCTGCTTCTCGCCCACCGCGTGGCGCTTCTGCTCCATGAGCTCGATCTCGTACCGGTTGCCGCTCCGCCCCGTTTCGAGATGGTGGGGTATTGCAGCGCCATAGAACGTCTGCGGCGGGAGATTCAGGCGGCGGCGCGGACGGAGGCCCCGGTCCTGCTGCTGGGCGAGACCGGCACCGGCAAGGAGCTTGCCGCGCGGGCGATCCATCAGGCCGGCTCCCGGCGCCGGCAACCGTTCCATACGGTCAACCTGGGCGCCTTGCCTCCGACGCTGGTCAGCGCCGAGCTGTTCGGCGCCGCCAAGGGGGCCTACACCGGAGCGGACCGGCCGCGGACCGGCCTGTTCGAGCTGGCCGACGGCGGCACTCTCTTTCTGGACGAGGTGGGGGAGGCCCCGCACGAGGTGCGGGCCGCTCTCCTCCGCGTGCTCGAAACCGGCGAGGTGCAGCCGGTGGGGAGCGCGACGCGGCGCCAGGTGAACGTGCGCCTGATCGCGGCCACGGACCGCGATCTGGAGACGGCGATCGACAGCGGGGATTGGAGCGCGGCGCTCCTGCACCGCCTCTCCGGACTGGAGATCCGCCTGCCGCCCTTGCGTGAGCGGCGGGACGACGTGGGGCGCTTGCTGGTCCATTTCCTGCGCCAGGAGCTGCAGAGCCTGCGCCGGGCCGAGGTGGCGGCCGACGATCCGTCCCTTGTCCTTCCGGCCGGCCTGGTCGCCCAACTCGCCCGCCATCACTGGCCGGGCAATGTCCGCGAGCTGCGCAACCTCACCCGGGAGCTGGCGTTGTCCGCGAGCAGCCCGGGCGGCACGTCTCTCGGCCCGCGCCTGCGCCGGTTGTGTCACGACCTCCGCCGCGACGAGCGGACCGCCGAGCATCCCGAGCTGCGGACGCTCCCTTCACCGGCTCCGCGCGGCCACCGCCGCACGGTGAGGATCGGCCACGACGAGGTGGTGACCGCTCTTCAGGCGCAACGGTTCAACCTCAAGGCCGCCGCCGAAGCTCTCGGCATCTCCCGCACGACCCTGTATCAGCGCATCGCCGCGGCGCCCGACCTGCACATCGCGGACGATCTGGACGAGGAGAGGATTGCGGCGGCTCTCGCTCACCGCGGCGGCGACGTACAGGCCGCAGCGGCGGAGCTGCGCGTCTCTCCCGACGCGCTCCGCCGGCGGCTCCGCCGCCGCTGAGGGCCCGCGGCGCTCCGCACTGAACGTCCAGACCCTGTCCAGTGTCCGCGGGTGGGTGTCCAACCGGACACCCACCGTCTCTTCCCCCCGTGCTCCCAACTGATTGATCCTCAAAGGCTTACCACATTGGAAACCCCCGTGCCAGGAGTGGCACGGGGGCTGCTCCTGACGGGCTGCGAGCTTTGAACAGCCGGCGGATCGCAGACCGGGAGGCGTGGGCGCCCGAGCCGAGCCCCGTCCCCATCGCCGGCTCCCCAAACCAACCGGCCGAGGAGACCCGAAGTCATGCCGCAGATCACCCTCGTCAACCAGACCCAGGAGACCGTCCGCATCGCCGTCTACAAGAAGGCAGTGATCCGTCCCACCCTGGCCACCATCGCCTGGCAGATCGTGAATCCATCGCCCGGGGGCCAGTGCGTGGTCCAGGTGCCGGCCGATTACTCGGTCTTCGCCAACTATTCCATGGACCCCAACAATCCAAGCGCACCGGCCTACACCACCAACAGCATCCCCTTCGCCGAGCTCACCGCCCGCTTCGACATCAACAACGTGACCGCGCAGGACAGCCTGGCCTTCGGCGCCGAGATCGCGCAGTCGTTCGACAACCTGGTGATGAACGAGGTGCGAGTGACCAACAACTTCGGCATGGGCGTGTGGGGACACATCCAACTGGACAACGTCGACGTCTATCCGCCTCAGGTCATCTGGCCCGGCGGCGTGCTGATGGAGGACCTCCGCTCCTTCCTCTACCTGGCCGTGGTCAGCGAGTTCACCTATCGCGGCCAGGACCTCGTGCAGGAGGAGATCAGCCTCACCGAGACCCCGATCCTGCTCGGCGGGACGGCGACCATCACCGGCTCCATGTGGAAGGGCTATTCCATCCAGGTCTAGCGCGTGACCGGACGGCCTCGGCAAGCCCCGGTCGGTCGCGAGCCGGGGCCCGAGGCCCTCCCTTTTCCTTGGAGGTGCACAGTGACTGCACGGAAGAAAAAGAAGAAGGAAGAGATCCACGCGGCGCCGGAGTCTCCGGCCAAGCCGCGGCCGGCCCGGTCCCGGCCTTTGCCGAAGCCCAAAGAGGCCGATGCGCCCTGGTCGAGTTGGATGCCGTCGCCGAACGCCAACATCGAGATCCGCTGGCAGACCAGGGGCGCTGCCGGCAAGACCGAATATCTGGTCGAGGTCTTCGCCGTTACGTTCATGGCGCCGGTCGTTCCTCCGCTCTCGCGGCCTCGGCAGCCGCGGCCCGGGCTCGGATTCCGCGCCGGCCCGGTCGAAGCCCCTCGGCCGATCAAGCAGTTGATCGCCCGCAGGCTCCTGCGGCGCGGAGAGCGGCAATTGCCGTTCAGCCTGTATGCGCCGCGCGGGCCCGTGCCGCTCTTTCAGGGTGTCCTGGAAGTCGAGGACCGCCGCGATCCTCGGGAGACGGCCAAGGTTCCGCACCTCGTCATCCGCTCCCTGGTTTACGACGGCGGCGAGGTCACTGAAGAGATCCTCGCTCCCACCTTGAATCCGGCCGCCGCCGAGGGTGAGCCATGAGATCCGCCATCTCCCCTCCAACTCTCTCCGGCGGACGCGGCTTCGGCGACGTCTACGTCTCCTGGTCGTGGCAGGAGGGCGCCGCGAGCTGCGAGGTCTTCGTCTCGTTCTGCGGCCAGCTCTACGTCGAGACCGCCCTCAACCGCGACCGTCCGCTGGTGCCGTTCAGCGCCTACTCCCCGCAAGGCCAGTTCCTGTTCGCCGGCCAGATCCGGTGGGACGCGATCTCGCCGGTGCTGCTCCTCGAGTTTTTGCGCTGGAACGGCGGCGAGGTCACCGACGTCTGGCTCGGTCTCGACCGCACGGACGGCAACTGCACGAACGGCAACGGCACGAACGGCTCCGGCACGAACGACGGTTCACCCGCCCCCGTCGAGGAGCCGCCGGCCGAGGTGGAGGTCGAGCTCGACGCTGGCGCCGAGGATCTTTTCCCCTATCTTTTTCTCCATCCCTGGCCCACCGTGAGCGCCGAGGACCGGAAGAACCGGTTCGTCAGCTATCCGCCCAACGGCTGGACGCCCCCACCGTTGTCGCTCTACGAAACGTTGGCGGCGCTCTATCCAGACCGTCTGGCGATGGAGCTGGCGGCCGTGGCTTTCGTGGAGGGGCAGCCTCCCTGGGAAGGCCAGTTCGCGCCGTCCCTCGCCGCTCTCGGTGCTCCCCTCGACCGCTTCGCTCCGCTCGCCGCGAGCCTGCTCCGCGAGCCCGATCTCACGCCTACCACTTTCTTCAGCGACGTCTCGAATGCGCTGGGCATGTCGCTTCCGGAGCTCGCGCTCCATCTCGAGAGCGGTTCCTTCCTGGCGGCTCTCGACCGGGCGTGGCAGAGCCTCTTCAGCCTCATGGTGGTCCTCGGCGACCAGCAGCGCCTGCTCGACGGACTGATCCGCACCGTGGTCTTCGCGTCCCTGCTGCGGCGGGCGGTGCCACTTGTCCCCAATGACGGCTCTGAGATCGATGCCAAGGTGTTGCGGCAGGGCCTGCGGGCGACCGTGGTCCTCCCGGTAGCCATCTTCCCTCTGCCGCCCGCGAACGGATCGCCCCCATCCGGACCGTCCCCGGCCATCCCCTACGCCATCGGCGACCTGGAGATCGTGCGCCGCCGGCTCAAGGGCTACACCCTGGGCGAGGTCAGCCGGATCGAAAACGTGATGCAGGGGGAGCGGAAGCAGGCGACCCGCCGCAATCTGGAGCGTCTCTCGCAGGCGACCGCGGACGCGGAGTCCAGCCGCGACGAGCAGAGCAGCGAGCTGGCGGCGTCCCAGAAGAACAGCAACACCACGAATCTGTCCTGGCCTTACACCGAGGAGTCCACCTCCCTCTACGGACAGCCGACCGAAGGCGAGGTCACGACCACCACGACCTGGGGGCCGAGCGGAAGCGGCGCCGACGCCAACCTCGACAGCCAGGCGCAGGAGATCGCCCAGACGCTCACCAACACCGCGGTGCAGCGGCTGGCGCGGACCGTGTGGCACCGGCGGGTCACCGCCTCCCTCGATGAACGGGAGGAGACCGTCGTCCACCGCTTCGACGGAACGCACGCCGACGGCAATCTGCGCGGCGTCTACCGCTGGGTCAACAAGGTCTACGAAAATTGGCTGGTGAGGACCGGCCGGAGGCTGATCCTGGAGATCTTCCTTCCCCATCCCGCCGGCTCCTACCTCGCTGCCGAAGCGGCGCTGCGCGGCGTGGTCCTGGAGCCGCCGGTGCCGCCCCAGGAGTTGGGTCTCACCAGTTTTCGCGACGTCTCCCGGGACCCGGCCAGCGCGACCTATTACCTCACCCTCGCCGCGCGCTACGGCGTAACCGACGTGACGCCGCCGCCGGCGGAGAGCCAGCGCGTCACGGCGAGCTTCCAGTCCGGTGGCTCGCTGGCGGTGCAGATGGTACCCCTCCCCGAAGGATACGCCGCGGCCAAGGCCTGGGTGACCTCGGTTCTGTCCGGCGACGGCTCGACCCTGACCGGCTTGGTGGGACAGGCGACGTTTCCGGCGGCCGGGGGTGCCTCTTTTCTCATCCTGGCCGGAGAGACCGGACAGATCCCTGCCGGTGTCCTTGCCGTGAGCGCGGACCCGGCGGGCGGCACGCCGCCTTCCTGGGTGCTCACCATCGAGATCGAAACGCTGCTGCGCGCCGGAACCTTCGAGACCTGGCAGATGAGCACCTACCGCGCACTCACCGCCGGCTACCAGAGCCAGCGTGCCTCCTATTTCCAGGCCACCGGAGCGGCGCCCTCGGCCGTGGAGACGCGCAACCCGCCGGAGGTGCGGGCCACCATCCGCCAGTCTCTGCGCAAGGACGTCATCCGCCGCCTCCTCGGGCTCGCCTGGGAACGCCTCGGCCCCGGCTCCGGGGTGGTGCTCGGCGAGCCGCGCTATCTCCAGTTTTTCGACCAGGCGTTCGAATGGAACGAAATGACCTACACCTTCACCATTCGGCCCGACGATCCGCCGAATCCCGCCGTCCCCCTCTGGGCCGGCGTCGACAACCCGCTTCTCACCGCCTTCCTCGAAGCCGGCTGGGCGCGCCTGCTGTTGCCGGTGCGGCCCGCCGACGTGATGGCCGTCGTCTACTTCCTTTCCTCGGGAATGCTCTGGGGAGGTCCCGGCGAGCTGACCCCGACGGACGAAAACACGCTCGATCTGGTCAACGACCTGAAACAGGCCGGACCGGAACGAGACAAGGAACGGCTCATCGGCCAGCCCTGGACGGTGGAGGTCCCGACCTCGATGACCCTTCTCCAGGATTCCCCGGACCTGCCGGGGTTTCCACCTATGTTCCCATCCATGAAGGAGGCACCATGACGATCCTGAACCCTCCCGGTGGCCCCGGGCTTCTCCCGCCTGCCGTGCCCGTCGGAGCTCTCTGCGCCTACGCAGGCCAGCTCACTCCCGAGAGCACGGAGCCGAACGACGTCTGGACAAGCATGCCCTGCGCCGGCTCGGGCTCCGTGGGGACACCCCCCATCGCGGGCGATCCGGCGGCGCTCATCGAAGCGCAGGGCTGGATGGTCTGCGATGGCCGCTGGCTCGAGCCGGCCAAATATCCCGCGCTCTACGGCGCGCTCGGCACCCTCTACGGCAGCGACGGAGGACTCTTCCGCATCCCCGATTGCCGCGGCCTCTTCCTGCGCGGCGTCGACTCCGGCGCCGGCCTCGACCCGGACGCCGCCAGCCGCACCGGTCCCACCGGCACGGGAACCGATCCGGGGGTCGGCTCCCTGCAATGCGATGCCCTCCAAAACCACGTCCACGACTACCTGACCGCGCCGCAGCCGTCCGGTACCGGCCAACAAGGCCAAAGCGCCGTGCAGCCCGGCCAATCGACCCCCACGGGAGAGCCCGACCCGCCGGCCCGGACCAGCACGGAAACCCGGCCGAAGAACATCGCCGTCCACTTCCTCATCAAGTTTCGCTGAAAGGAGAGAGAGATGAGCCGTATCCGATCGATCCAAGGCGTCCTGCAAGGCAACGGCTACATTCAATACAGCGCGACGCTCGCCGGCTCGGTGGGCCAGGATCGAAACGCCAACTGCAACGCCACCTCCGTCGGTAGCGTGATCTACAACCCGGCCAACGGCCAGGTCGTCACCCAATATCCCGGCAACTAGTCCGGGTCGTCACCCTGGGAGCGGACTCCCGTCGGCTCGATGGACACGCGCATCGCGTCGACGGACACGTCCAAGGCTCCCTCAGCCTCCAAGAGGATGCTACGATGAGCGGATAAACCGGCATGAAGCGTCCCGCCCTGGCCCTGATCCTTTTGGCGATCCTTCTCGCGGTGCCTGCCGCCCTGGCAGCGGACCCGCAGGGCGAGGTCCTTGTCCCCGGCCAGCTCCGCGAGCGGCCGATCGCGGCCGGGGAGACCCACGTCTATCGCGTCGAGGCGACGGATACTCCTCTGCTCGTCAGCGTCGATCAACGCGGTATCGATCTGGTGCTCGAGGCGCGGGGATCGGCGGACCCGAACGTGCTCAACATCGATACCTTCAACGATCGCTGGGGTCCTGAGTTCCTGCTGCTGCGAGCCCCGGGCCGGTACCGGATCGAGGTCCGCCCCGGCATGCCCTCCGTGCCGCCGGGGCGCTACACGATCCAGAGCGAGGTGCTGTCGACGGCCACGGCCGAGGGGGAGCGGCGCCTCGAAGCCCTGTCGGCGATGAGCCGCGCCCTCCAGCTTTCCTTCGCAACCCCCGAAACACGCCGGCAGGCCCTTGCCCTCTGTCGCGAGGCCCTGGCGGCCTGGCCCTCCCTCGGCGAGCGCCGCTGGGAGGCCGAGGCTCTCGAGGACATCGCCGCCCTGGAGGGGGAGGGGGGCGTTCTGCCGGCGTCCATGGCGGCTTATGGGAAAGCCCTCGATCTCTGGCGCGAGCTCTCCGAGCCGAGCCGCGAGGCTGTCGTCTTGAGACGGCTCGGGAGGCTCCACCTGCGAGCGGCTGAGTACGGGGCCGCGCGCGAGGCGATCGAAGCATCCTCCTCTCTCTGGCAGAGCCTCGGCGAGCGCTTCGAGGAGGCCATGACCCGCGGCGAGCTCTGTTACCTGGAGCACACGAGGGGCAACCTGACCGTGGCGCTGGCCTGCTATGAGGAGGTCCGATTGCTTTTCCGCGACGCCGGCGACGGCAGCCAGGAGTCGCGGATGCTCAACAATCTGGGCGGTGTCCACGATCTGCTGGGGGAGCCCGACGCCGCTCTGGAGAAGTACGGGCAGGCCCTCATCCTGCAGCATGCCCTGGGAGATCGCCGCGGCGAGGCCGATACCCTCAACAACATCGCCATGATCCACCACGGCCTCGGCGAGTGGCAGGAGGCGCTGCGCTTCTACGCTCGGATGCGAGAGATCCTGCCGCCCCTCGACGATCCCCGGTCATTGTGGCTCAACAACGTCGCCTTCACCTACCTGGCCCTCGGCGAGCCGGAGCGGGCTCTCCCCCTTCTGGAGGAGGCCCTGCGGTTGCGCCGGCGGACGGGCGCCCGCCGGGAGGAGCTGATCGCCTTGAACAATATGGGCGACGCCCAGCGCAAGCTCGGGGAGCCGCAGAAAGCCCTGAGCTCCTACCGGCAGGCCCTGGATCTGGCCACGGCCCAGGAAGATCCTTGGCAGGAGGCGCTCATCCGGCTGCATCTCGGCGAGATCCAGCTCGATCTGGGAGACCCCGCCGCCGCGCTGCGTGAGATCGAACCGGCGCTCCAGACTCTGCGCCAGAAAGGCCTCCGGCAAGGGGAGCTGCAAGCCCTCCAGCTCCAGGGACGGGCGCTGGTCCTGGCCGGCCGGCCGCAGGAGGCGCTGTCGGTGATGCAGGACGTCCTGGCCCGGCGCAAGGCTTTGGGCGACCGCGCCGGCATGGCCGAGACGCTGGGCACCCTGGCCGCGGCGGAACGGTCCCTAGGAGCGGTCGCGGCGGCGCGGACCCATGCCGAGGCGGCCGTGGCAGTGGTGGAAGAGCTGCGCACCGGCTTCGTCAGCCCGAGCTTGCGCGCCGCCTTCCTGGCGAGCGAGCGCCGGGCGTACTCGCTCCTCATCGACCTCCTCATGGACCGGCACGCCGCCGACCCGGGCGGCGGCCACGATCGGGCGGCCCTCGCCATCAGCGAGCAGGCCCGCGCGCGCAGCCTGCTCGACGCTCTGTACGCCGGTCATTCCGCCCTTGCCGGGGGCGCCGTCCCGGCCGAGCTGATCGAGCGGCGGCGATCCCTGCACTACCGTCTGAGCGTCAAAGCCGACCGGCAGCTCCGGCAGAGCGGCAAGTCCGAAGCCCTGGAACGGGAGATCGCGGCCCTGCTCGTCGAGCTCGACGACGTGGAGGCGGAGGTCCGCCGGGTCGATCCCCGCTACGCCGCCCTAAGCCAGCCCCGGCCGATCGGCCTCGAAGGCATCTCCAGCCTGCTCGACGCCGGCACGCTCCTGCTCGAATACTCGCTGGGCGAAGAGCGGAGCATCCTCTGGGCGGTCAGCTCCGAGGGGCTCCGCAGCTTCGTCCTGCCGCCGCAGCGGGAGATCGAAGCCCGCGCCCGCCAATTTTACGAGGAGCTCGCCACGGTGGAGGTCGGGGCCAGGCGCCGGCCGGCGGCGGCGGACTTGAGCCGCATCCTGCTCGGCCCCGTCTGGAGCCAGGCGGCGCACTTTCACCGCCTGGTCGTGGTGCCGGACGGCGCGCTACACCTCCTGCCGTTCAGCGCCCTGCCGGTTCCCCCGGTGGGAAAGGGCTGGCAGGATCCGCAGGGCTTGCAGCCCCTTCTCGCCGCTCTGGAGGTGGTCAATGTCCCCTCGGCGACCACCCTGGCCGCACAGCGGCAGCGGCTGGAAGGTCGCCCGCCCGCCGCCAAGTGGGCCGCCGTCCTTGCCGATCCGGTCTTCTCCGCCGTTGACCCGCGCCTGGCCGGCCACCCGTCCGTCGCTACCCGTCCGTCGCCGCCGTCCGTCGAGAGCGCTCCGGCGCGGGGCGGGGAGGAGCAGGGCCTGCTCCCGGCGCATTGGAATCGCCTGCCGTCCTCGCGGGGGGAAGCCGAAGAGATCGTACGCTTGGCCCCGAAGGGCCAGGTGTGGACCGCGCTCGACTTCGCGGCCAATCGCGACGCCGTGCTCTCCGGGGATCTCCGTGCCTACCGCGTCCTCCACTTCGCCACCCACGGGGTCGCCGACGTCCGCACCCCGGAGCTTTCGGGCCTCATGCTCTCGGCCGTCGACGCCTCAGGGCGCCCGCGCGAGGGCTTCCTCGGCCTCTCCGACCTTTACGGCCTCGACCTCGCCGCCGACCTGGTCGTCCTCTCCGCCTGCCAGACCGGCGTCGGGAAGGAGCTCCGCGGCGAGGGGCTCATGGGGCTCACCCGGGGCTTCCTCTACGCCGGCGTACCAAGGGTCGTGGCGAGCCTATGGAAGGTGGAGGACCGGACCACGGCAGAGCTGATGTCCCGTTTCTACCGTGCGATGTGGCGCCAGGGCCTGCGTCCCGCGGCGGCCCTGCGCGAGGCCCAGCGATCGTTGCGCCGCGACCCGCGCTACCGTAATCCTCATTCCTGGGCGGCGTTTGTACTGCAAGGAGACTGGCGATGAGCTCGCCGATGAGGTGAGATAAAGAGCGCGCTCACGACAGTCTTAGGTAACGAGAAAGGAGCGCGTCATGAGCAACATCTTTCAGCAAAATAGTCCTTGGAGAATCACAGTGTGCCCGACAGGTCTCGCCGTGCAGACGGATGATCTTCTGACGTTCGGGAACTCCGACATCACGGTGCAGCGGACTAATGTCCAAAGCTTTCCCTTGGGCACGTATGACCCTGACCAGTCTCAGGCGACCGATGGCATCCAGACTTACAATATGGAACTCGCTTTGCGAGGCACTCAATACTATCTGACCTGCACCCCCACCTTGCCTACGTTCATTCTCTGGCATTCCGGCAGCGCTGCTGGCGGAGGCGTGTCGCGGCAGATCTTGGGTGCGGCCGGCGGGATCGTCGTGGGCACTCTCGCCGGTGCTCTCGCCGGCCTTCCGCCCTTCTCGGCCCTCCTCGTTGCCACGGTCACTGTTGGAGTGGTCTTGCTCGGCCATCGCCCGCCCAGGCCCGAGGACCAAGAAGGGCCGAACACCGGTGGGGACGGCTCATCTTGGACGGCGGTGGGGGGAGGTGCCGGTGGCTCAGGCGGGAATCCCTCTCCTTTCGGCCCGGCGATCTAAAGGAGGGGTTGTACAAACCCGGACGAGAAAGGCCGCGGAGGTTTCCATGACGCACGCAGTCCCGAGGACGGCCCCGCAGATCCCGAGGTATCATAGGGGCCTTCCTCGGGAAATCTCCGGCGCGGCCGGTCTCTTCGGTCGGCCCGGTCCGAGGCGCGGCGAGCGCCATGAATACGGATGCGGCACCCGAGCCGGGCGAGGCGGAGATTGCGGCCGACCTCGTCCGGCGGATCGCGGCGGGCGATGCCGCCGCCGAGGGAGAGCTCGTCCTGCGCTACAGCCGCGGCCTCCTCTACCTGCTGCGGCGGCTGGGGGCCCCGCCGGAGCTCGCCCAGGATCTTCACCAGGAGACCCTTCGCATCGGTTTGGAGCGCCTGCGGCGGAGGGGGCTCGACGAGCCCGCGGGGCTCGCCGGCTTCCTCCGCGGCACCGCGCGCAACCTGATCATCGCCGAGCGGCGCAAGAACGCCCGCCGCCGGACCGATGCCGACGACGAGGAGCTGGCACAGGCGGTCCACCCCGCGCCGAGCCAGCTCTCCGCCGTCCTCCAGGACGAGGAAGCCGAGACCGTGCGGCGGCTCATCGGCGAGCTCCCCACCGACCGCGACCGGCAGCTCCTGCTGCGGTTCTACGTCGCCGAGGAAGAGAAGGAAACCATCTGCTCCGACCTCGGTCTCGACAGTCTCCATTTCAACCGCGTCCTCTTCCGGGCTCGCCAGCGCTTCAAGGAGCTTCTGGAGCGCGAAAGCAGGCCGGCGCCGGCCTCATGATCGACGAAAGGAAATGACAGGATCGCGATGGATCACACCTACATCGAAGAGCACCAGGTCGTCGACCGCTACCTGATGGGTAGGCTCTCGCCGGAAGAGGCGGGAGGCTTCGAGGAGCACTACCTCTCCTGCCAGGAGTGCCTCGACCGGCTCGAGGTGACAGAGTCCCTCGAGCGGGGCTTCAAGCGCGCCGCCGGACAGGACGCGGCGCGGCTCGCCGCCACCCGGCAACTCGCCGTCGTGGTCTGGCTCACTCGCCTCAGCCGCTCGCGCCAGGCGGCGGCACTCCTGGTCGCCCTCTTCGTCGTCCTTGCCGTGCCCGGCGTGCTCTCCTATCGGGAGCTGGCCTCGACCCGCGCGGCCCTCGAGCGGGAGCGGATAGCCGCAAGCTCCCGGACGACAGCGGAGGCCGAGCGGCTCCGCGCCGAGCTCGACGCCAGCCATCGGGACCTCGCCAGCGAACGCGAGGCCCATTCGCGGGCGGCCGAGCAGCTTGCCCAGGCGCTCCGGCCCCAGGCGAACGTCCCCATCCTCTTCCTCAACGCCGAGCGCGGCGGCGCATCCGGAGGGGAGCCCACCTTCCGCCTGCACCTGCCGGCTGAGGCAGGCTGGGCCGTCTTCGCCCTGGCGATCGATCCGCCTCATCACCCCGGATACCGCGCGGTCCTCAGGGACGCCCGTGGGCGGGAGGTCTGGAGCGGTGCGGATCTCCGGTTGAACGAGCAGGAAAGCCTCAGTCTGAGCCTCCCGTCGACCCTCCTGGTTCCGGGCGACTACACGCTGGCCGTCGAAGGCCTGGCGCCCGGCCGCCGCCCGGTCCCCGCCGGCCGCTTCACCTTCCGCGTGCTGCCCGCCGCCTGAGATTTTCTCCTCACCTTCGGGTGAGATAACGAACCTGGTCCCGACAGTTTGTTAACGATGAGCCTCGGCGGATGAGTCGCCGGGGTAAATCGAAACCATTCGGGACAAAGGAGAGATCGTCATGAGAAAATTGATTTTCATCTTCGCGCTGCTCTGTTGTTCGACGCAGGCCAGGGCCACGCTCTGTACGGACCTGGCAGGTCAATGCCTGAAGATTCCTTGGGGCGGCGCTACCCGCGTGATCGGCCCGATCGATTACTTCAGCTCCCTACCCTTCACCTACGAAGCGTCCGACTCGCTCATCACCGGGGTGTCGCATGTGCAAGGCGTCTGCGTCAACATGAACATCGGGGTGGATGTCTTTGTTGTCGGAAACATCGTTCAGAGTCTCTTCGGGACGTTGTCTCCTCCTGCAGTGCCGGGAGCTCCGGTAACGGTTACCAAAGGGACCTTTTCCTCCGGCAACTCACAGAAGTTACCGTGGACCGCGGTGGTCGCAAGTTGCTCGGGGCCACAAATAAGCCCAGCCTGCGTTCAATGCGCCACAGAGCAGAGCGCCTGCATCGCAGGGGCGTCCCCCGGTCAGAAGTCGGCGTGCGTCACTGAGTACAAGCAGTGTAAGGCCGCCAGCGGATGCAAGTAAGCCCCAGCGCCGGCCGATGAGCTCCTATCGGCCGGCGTTCGCGCTCCCACGACGAGCTCAGGGAACCTGATGCCGCAAAGCGTAGACGTAGTTGATGGGCGCGTGGTCGGCGAGGTCGCGCAAGGGAACGCTGTGTTTTCTCCAGGCTTCGGCCACGATGTACTCCTTCCGTGCCTTCTCTCTGTCGTCGCCAACGAAGTCCTGGGTGGCGCCTGCATGGAGCTCTCCAAGCCGGTCGATATAAAGCGGTGCTTCGTCTCTCACGTGCAGAAAACCCAATTCCGGTGGTGGCAGGCGGGTTACAATGTCGCAGCAATCGACGTACCGGGAGACCTCGATTTTCGACGCGGGGAGGGTAGCCACGAAGGTGGAGTCTCCGACTCTCGGCGATCCGATCGTGACCAGCTTCGCCGTTCGACCGCGGCTGATCCAATAGGATGCCGCCAGGGTGCTCAAGGCCGCTCCCAGACTGTGACCGGTCAGGAGCAGCCGCCCCTTGTGATCCGCGATCCACTGGAGCATGTTCGTACCGGCCGCCAGATCCTCCCAGTAGGCTGTGAAACCCGCGTGGACCCTGCCGCCCTGATCCCAGGCGACGAGGACGGCTTTCAGATCCGTCCCCAGGTCCGTCGGGTCCTGTTCCGTGCCCCGAAACGACACCACGGCGGTCTGCGTCAAGGGATTCCAAGCGGCGAAGGCTTGGGAGCCACTCCTGTCGAAGGCTTCACTCTCGGTAAATCCCACGGACGCAAGAGTGTCTTGGGCTTCCTTGGCCTCGGCGGGATCGCTCTCGAACCTTTTGTAGGCGAGCAGGGCGCATTCCGCGCAGAGCAGATCGTCCGGAAGGTTTTCCTTGCCGGGGAAGAATCCGTGTGCAAGGTGTGGAAGAAAGAGAGCGTCGCGGCTGGAATCGTAGCGATAGGTGCGGTTAAGCATGGGCAGATCCTTTCGAGCTTGACAACTCTTTCCAGTCTATCCCACCTCAAACCCTGCGCAGCTGGGGCACCTGCTCCAGCGACGGAGCGTCTCTCGGATCGGCCTCCACGGTGGCGCCCGGAGCGGAGAAGCGGTAGTACTTCCCGGAAACCGGACCCGCGACGGTCAAGGCTGCCTTTCCGACGTAGCGAAAGAAATGACGCTGGGGTGTGCGGCTCCCGTAGGCGCCGGTGAATTGTGCTCGTTGACTTCCACAGCAGGACATGGGGGAACCTCCTTGTCTTCGATGGTGAGTGCCGGCGGAATCCCGGTGCGCGGCCCTGGTAGCCGCTCCAGAAAGATCGCCAGCGCGGAGAACGAGGGCCACAGGAGCAACCGCTCGCGCCACGACTCGCCGAATCCGAGAGCGAACGGGGCGCTGACCCACAGGCTGAGACAATAGAAACAATCCAGCAGCCTTCCCACGAATCCTTCCCCCACCGCGCGCCGCAGGCGAACGACGAGATCCCATGGACCATCCTCCGCCTGGAGCAGATGGGTGATCCGCCAGACGCAGAGGGTTGCAAGAAACAATTCGTAGGCTTTCATGGCGTTTGCGTTCAGTTCATCCAGATGGAAAAAGGGCGGCCCGCCGCGTGGAAACGGCGAGCCGCCGCGTGTTGAAGCTAGGCAGGCTCCAACGCGAATGCTTTCGGTTCGGCACCGGCGTCGAGATACGTCAGGGTTGACCAGCCATCCGTAGCGAGCGCACTCACGTGCAGCGTCTCGCTGAAAGCGGCCTTGATGCAATGCGTGCCGCACGAGCCCCCGTCGAGAAGGGTGGTCACCGGGACGTTCTTCGTGAACTCACTGAGTGGGTTGCGATTGAATCCATTCACCACCGGAGCGCCGACGGACCCGCTCGCGCTGGCGTCGCTCACCTGTCCGCAACTGCCTTTGTCGACACCGAAGCTGAAGGTGGCGAAGTCGTTCGGATGCCGGGCCAGGAAGCTGACGATTGCATTGTCGCCCGCGTTGTACTGAATGAAGCCGCAGGGACCCGCCAGGTGACCATCGACGTCCACGTCGTAGATGGCTGCTTCACAGGGGTTGTTGTCAACATGCAGGACGAGACGGAACGCGACGATCTTGCCAACGCCATCGCGTAAGACCCGATCCTCCATGTCGCCGGGCAGCGCCGGAGAATGCGCGACAAGCTCCGTCGGCACTTCGCCGAGACCGAAGGCCGCCGGGCCGGTCGGCACCTTCAGCAGGACTCCTTCGTCGGTCAGGTTGACCGGGTGATCCGGATCGCTGCTCTTGAAGAGCTCCAGCTTCAGCTCGTACTTTCCGACCGCGAGAACGGAATGCCCACCTTCGAGCACGTGGGACTCGAAGTAGCCGCTGGCCGTATTGGCGCGCGCATCCACTTCTGGTGCCCAGGACGCCGACACGGCACCCGGGTTGAGAGGCGGGTTGAGCGGCCGGATCTTGAACAGAACCCTACCGGCGATGTCCGGGTCGGGTCCGAGGGTGTAGGGTTTGAAGACCAGGGTACTGTCCGCCATGATTTCGGCGTAGTGACGTACGACCTGGTGATCCATCGGCGTCCAATCGTCGGTGGTGCCCCAACGGCGATACGACCAGCAGTAGTGCGTGATACCGCTGCCCGTCAAGCCGTCTCCGAACCAGACGGTTGGCTCCACGCTGCCGCCGAAAGGCTCTCCGCCGAGAGTCAACCCTTCCGTGCTGCCAGCCGACGAGCGTTGAATTTCAGGCATGCTGACCTCGTGACCGATCGTCAGCACGGCGACCTGCTTACCCGGTAGGTCCGGCCGGTCGTCGCACCAGGGCACGCGGGGGTCGGAAATGCGAACTGTCACCTCGGTGCCGCAGGCGTAGTCCCAATAGGTGTTGCAGCAGACCGCCGGACGGTAGACCGTGGTCCACGTGCCGCCGATGCAGTACTCGACCCAGAAATAGAGATCGGGATGATCGCCGAAACATGGATACCAGATGGTCTCCTCGAAGAGTCCCTGGTGATTGGTGATCACCACGCCGATCTCCTCGCTGGTGCAGAAGTAAGGCCACAGCCAGGGCCACCAGCAGATCCAGGGCCGGAAAATCGCAATGTTGTCCGCCAGCGCCTGCCGCACGGTGGTCGCGGACGACGAGATCAGGGCGGCTCGCGTCGCCAGGGGAAGCTCGTCCGCCATCGCCCGCGGTGGCAGCGGCTGGGGATTCAGGGCGACGCGGGACACATCCGAGGCCGCGAAGGACGTAGCCGCCGGAAGCGCTGTCCGGCTGGCAGCGGAAAGACCTGACCTTGCGATCTTGGCGACGTTGATCGGCGAGGGATCGATCACTCCGGGATCGAAACGGAAGATCGGGGGATCCGGCTCGGGAATAGGCCGCACCTTGACGATCTCTTCGCGCAGGCGGAAGATGAGATCGTCCGGCAAACGCCAGATGAGCCAGGGCAACCGGTCCACCTCGCAAATGTGGACGCGGGCGTTGCACACCGGCTTCTCGTAGGTGACGCCGCCCACTTCCACCGGCTTTACAACCTTCCCTCGCACCCGGCAAAAGCACCAGTACCACCATTTCCAATTGAGCTCGGGAATGACGTGTGCCTGGACGTTGCTGCGCGGATCGAATCGCAAGACCGGCTCGTAGGCGTTGACGCGCGCCATGGTGTCGACCGTTACGTTTTTCTCTCTGCCCTCGGGAAGGGCGGTCAGGAAAATCCGCGCGCTTTGTGCCTGCTCGGCCGTGAGGCCGAGCTCCACCTGACCGTCCTTGAGAGGAGCGCTGGCGAGGAGCTCGCCGCGTGAATCGAACGCGTAGGCCGTGACGTCGATCGGCGACGCCGGCTTGCCTTCAAAGGCGACTTTGAGAAGTAGAGGTTTCCTGGCTGGATGGTTGGGTTTGGGCATTGTTCTCTCTCCTTCCAACGATTGCGTGGCTGGTTTGCTGGCGAGCCGGCCCGGAGAGGAACCGATTCGCCGGCCGGGCAGCCTCAAAAACGAGGCGTCCATAAGGTCTTTGCGACCGGCGAAGGTTTTCTGACAGAAAGAGAGAATCAACCGCGTTACAGGACGGCTCCTATTTCGCGGCCGCGGACCGTTTGCCGCCGAGAAGATCGATGATCTTGACGACTGCCGGCAGCCCCGCCGTCAAGCCCGTCACCACCGCCACGGTATGGTCGAGCAGCTCTTGCTGGGTGGCAAAGAAAAACGCGACGGTGGCCGAGAGCACGGCAAGGAAAGGCCAGCGGAAGCGGTCCCAGGCGCTCGGGCCGGCGCTCTGCTCGAAAGCCAGGACCTGGCTCTTGCAGAACGCGGAGCACGCGAAACGGCGGAAGCTCTCGTTCAGCAGGCAGAAGTTGGGACCACGCCGAATCAGGCCCCGAGCCATCAAGCGGCGGATCACCCGGCGGTTCTTCTCGTGGACCAATCCCTCCTGGGCAAGATGCTGGAGAACCACTTTTTCGTCGCGTGAGCAGCTTTCCCAGACGGTGCTGTAATAGCCTTCCGCGCGTTCGCCGAACTCTTCGAGCAGTTGGTCGCGCCCCATTCCGTGCCTGCCAAGGTCCACCCCCTGGGCGATTCTTTTCAGGAACGGATCCCTGCCGCTCTCCTCCCTGAGGACTGGGGACTTGATGATGAAGCTCTTCGACGTGGCCTCGACGAGGCCCCGCCAGCGGAGGAAAGGTTTCAACAGCTCGCCCCAGAACGAGCCGTCCGGCGCTCGGCTCACGGAAGGCCTGGAGCGCAGGTCCTCTTCGACCAGGGTGAAGGAGTGCAGGACGGCCCGCCACCGGTCGTAGACTCCCGATCCTTCGCCCGTCGCGGGCGGCGAACCGTCCGCCGGCTCGCAGGAGAACAGCCGCGCCGGGCTCACCTGCGACAACACGATGATGCTTCGCTCGCGCAGCTCCATCAAAGTTTCGAGCAGAGTCAGCTTGCGCGCATTGAAGGCGGGATCGGAGATCCGGTGCTCGAAGCCTGCCACCAGGACGCCGCTGCCGGAATCGACGACCTCGCGGCAGCGCATGTCCAGGACTTCCCCGCCGGGATCGCCCGCCAGCTCGATTTCCCCCAGGTGCAGGTACTGAAGCCCCATGGCTTCTGCCTCCACCGGCGAGATCGGGCTCTTGCGCACCAGGAAGAGATTGCGGCCGGCGATCGGCGCCAGCGTATCCCCCGCGACCGTCCAGAGCGGCTCCCGGACGTCGACCAGGAAGAGACGCTGCGAGATGAAGAGCACGAGCTGGAAAAGGACCGACATGAAAAGGAAAAACACGCAGAGGCTCAGCACCGTGCCGATCACCAGCGAGCCGCCGGAGCGCTCGCCGAAGAAACCCGCCATGGCGATCTCCTCGGCGGTGCCGGCGCACAGGCGCGGGAAGCTCGACCTGAGGTGGATGTCGGGTCCCCGGCCGCCCCGGAGATGCAGATCCATGGCGTCCTGCTGCAACTGGTGCGAGTGCCAGCTACAGTCCGTGGCCTGATCGTGCAACAGCTCGCCCATCTCGGCCGAGCTCGCCGAGTACCGGGGCAGGAGGTCCTCCAGGAGCTCCGGCAGGGGGTCCTTGGAGTGCGACGCGGTTCCTTCCTGGCAGTGACAAGGAACCTTTTCCTCGCGGCGCTCAGTCTCGAAGAACGAAGAGCCGTAATAGCCAAACTCCGGCTTCTGGCTCTCTCCTGGAGCGTTCAGGCTCCGGCCCGGGCGTGCCTCGCCCAGCGCGGCGAGGCCGCGCGCGAGCTTGAGCTGGCCGTGGCGGATGAAGCTGTGGAGCTCCAGCCTGTGGACCGCCTTGAAGATTCCCATCGTCGGCAGGACGGTCGTCAGCACCACCAGCAGCAGCGCCGCGAGCGGATACGCGCGGGCGACCGGCAGGTGGAACTTCTCCGCCCACAGCCGCCACTGCTCCGGGTTTCGGGCGCTCAGCAGGCTGGTGGAGAAGATCAATAGGACGACGGCGCCCGCGGCGGCGTAATCGATCCAAGAGCTGGCGTCGTCGTCCAGTAGGTTCCCGAAGAGAATCCAGAGTAAGGCGACGGAGAGCACGACGAAACCGCCATAGACGGCGATCTTCTTGACGCTCGTGGCCCGTTCTTTCAGCCGGATGTAACACGTCAGCAGCGCAAAGAACGGCAGGGTCGTGGCGATACCGAGCAGTTGGCCGGTCTCCGGCAGGCGTTTGATCGCCAAGCCGAAGGCGAGGCAGTACAGGGCCAGCAGAACGGCGAGGTTCATGTAATCCCCGGCGCGATGGGGGTTGGGCCAGAGCCAGGGCGCGCGGTATCCGGGCCGAGCGATGACGACGGTGAGAAGAACCGCGGCGAAAGGACTGGAGGTGAGGAGCAGGAAGAGGATCGTGGTCACCACCCACCCCATGTTGAGGCCCTGCAACAAGTCCTCGTTGCGCAGCGCCACCACGGTCCATGGCAGCTTCTCGACCGGCTGCAGGATCGCCATGTAACTCTCTCCGAAGTAGCGGACGCTCATCTCCTCGCCGCGGTGGGCGAAGACGGCCGAGCGGAGGCGTTGGTCGCCGTCGGTCTCGGTGAAGAAGTTCTCAACCCCGTTGCGGTCCGAGCTGGAGTGGAAGAGGACCGCGCCCGTCTCGTTGTCGATGACGGCGAACTCGAATCCGGGCGGCGTGATCGGGTCGATCGCCGAGCGCAACGGGAGAGTCAGCGTCGCGACCTTGAAGCCGCGGACGTCCAGAGGCGTGATGGCGGGAGCGGCGATCACCGCCTGCCGCCGGTTGTTGTTCCGGCCCCTCACGGATTCGACGAAAAAGGGTCCGAGCTCTTTGCCCGCGACAAGGCCGGGGGAGGCCCACGCCTTGTCGTCCATGACCTTCTTGAAGTACTCCCGGTCATGCACGTTCTGGGGTCCTCGCGGCTGCTTGTCGCTCCATCGGAGCCTCTGCTGCCCCTCCTTGTCGATCAGGGAGAAGCGGCCAAACGGCAGAACCCGTGACTCCCACTTCTCTTGTGTCGCATCGTAGTTGCCTTGGGCCGCCTGTTTTTGGAGGTCCGCCAGGCGGACGTGGGCGGCCTGGACCTCCCGCGAAACTCCGCTCGCCATGTCAAGCGCGAAGCTGTGGAGCTGATCTTCCGAGACGCTTCGGATCTCCGTGTAGGCGTAGACGTCGAGCAGCGAGAGGGTGAGGATGGCGACGCCGAACAGGCTGCAGATGCCCAGCAGCAGCACGTCGAAGACCCGGACCCTCTGGCGCTCGCCGATCAACTTCAGCCGGATCAGGGGCCAGGCGAGGGCGGAGAGCAGGAGAGGAGCCAGGATCAACAGCAGGAGCGACGACGAGATGGCCAGGCTCTTGTAAACGAACTTGTCTTTCGCCACCAGCCCGCACAGGAGCCAGGACTCGCGGAAGCCGGCTCCGGCGAATCGCGAGCCGACGGGCAAGCTGATGGGTTCGACGAAAAGCTTGTACTCCCGGCCGCCGATCTCGACGTCGCGAGAGCTGGCCGCCGAGGAGAAGGAAGGGGCTTTTTCCTCCTTGGACTCCGTCGACTTCTTGGAATCTCCCGCCCCGCTCTTGGCCAGCAACATACTGAGGTTCGTGATTCCGAGGTCCGGAACCCGGTATCCATAGACCACGTCGCCGCTCTCTCGCGCCAGGAGCACACCGTCGAAGGCTCCCTTGGAATCGAAGAGCGGGGGAAAGATCTTGGCTGTGTCGAGCCTGTAACAGGTAGTCTCACTGTCTTTCCCGGGACGCTCGGAGCTCGCGCCGAGCTTGGGATGATCCCGGTCGATGTTGGCCAGCTCGAAATCCTTGCCACGGAGCCTGAATAACAGAGGCTCCGTCTTGCTATTGGCAAGAGTCGCTTTTTCGGCTTCGTCCAACGGGCAGTCGTCGATCTTGATCAGCCCATTGATCTCCTGGGAGCCGCCGCCTTGGCTCTTCAGGTAGTCGCCATAACCGAGGATCGCCTCTCCGGCCATGTTCCCCATGGTTGCCAGGAGGCGAAAGTTCCTTCCCATCAAATAATCTGTCTTCTTCTGTGCATAGAGAAAGTAGTAGCCAAAGAGGACCAGGATCAGTCCGACGAGAAATAGGATCGGCGTACGGACTCGGCTCATCAGGCCGCCGGACTCCGGTTCATCGTTGTTCGTGCTCTGACTCATGGCGAAGCTCCTGATTCCCTGAGACGGGCTCAGGGAAATGTTTTTCCGGCGCGCCCTCGCGTCGACGAGAAATCGCCGTCTCGGTACGAGGCGTCTCAGGAGGGTGTTCGGTTGCAGGGCGGAGTTTCTGACAGGACTTGAGTGAAGCGAAGAAAACGCCGGCCGATGAGTGGTCATCGGCCGGCGTTGGGGAACAGGGAGAGCTCGGCCAGATCAGGGGTCGACGTAGATCGGGCTCTGTACGGAGTAAGACTTTATCGTGCCGTCTTCCTCAGTACTGGTCACCTTGAAGTTGATGGTCGCCGTACAACCCTTCAGCGAGCCACCGTTGCCGACCTCACTCACGAGCAACCTGTGCATGCCGGGTGTCAACGCTGTTTGCAGATCGGCTTGTGGAATGGCGTAGGTCGTTCTTTCTACGAATTGACCGGCACCGGAGTAGCAATCAACGTCTATGGCAGCGCTGTCAATGTGGTGAGATTTGGAGTTTGGCAGCCATTCCTGATCGATCTCGATGGCCAGGACATAGCCCTGCGGCGGTCTTTGTACATCTTCAAGGGTCAAGGCGGCATTCTGGACTCTAGGCGGCACGAACGAGCAACCCGGGCAGGGCTCAGCGTCCGGCTGGGGATGGACCCAGCGCTGGGTGATCATGTCCGGCAGGAGCTTTAGAGGACAAGAGCTCTTGTCGGGTTCAGGGAGAGTAGCGATTCTCTCCTGGCTGGCGGCGAAAAGCCGGGGAGCCGGATTGGACGCCGAGTTGCAAGCCGTCGGCAGCGTTACCGGCTGGAGCTCAGTCAGAGCAGTGAAAGGAGGGAAGAGAGACGATAGTTTCGCGGCCCCGTCCTTTGGATCCCAGGATTGGCAAGCCGGGATTGAGCTCAGCCCCCGTTCCCTGCGAGCCAGTGCGACCGCCTGGCAGAGCGACAACCTCTCCAAGTGGGGGGCTCTCATCAGCTTGGATAGCGGCCATAGGTTCCTCCAAGCGTAGTAGTCGGCTCGGCCGGGAAGAAAGTCGCCCGAACGGTCGAGGAGTTTCATCACCTCGGCCGCCCCAAGCTCCGGTCGCTCTTGCCAGACCGCGGCGGCAATGGAGGATACAACGGCTGTAGAGACTGAAGAGCCGGTATAGATCGCTGTGGGTTCGTCCGGGCTTTCGGTTTGCGCCACGGCGTGGTCACCGAAGGCGACGCGGCGGGGAATCCCGCCGAGCCGATAATTGGGCAGAGGCAAGCCCTGCCAATCCACCCCGCCGACCGCGTAGACCAGCTTGCGGCCGCAGGAGAACGGGAACCAGGAAGGGCTATGTGACTCCCATGCCGCTGGCAGGACGGGCCATTTGGACTCCTCGCCGCCCCGGCGGTTGCCGGCGGCGGCTATCACCAGCGCGCCATTGCGGCGGGCGAATTGGAGGGCCTTATAGACGAGCTGCGCGTCGGGCTTGAGCTGCGAGACGCTTCGTTTGTCGAGCTCGCCGAGCATCTCGCCGTCCCAGCCCAGAGAGAGGTTCAGGATCAAGTGCTTGTGCTTCGAATCGGGCAGCCAGAGTAAGACCTCGTTCGCGATCGCAGCGGCAAGCTCATCCACCAGACCGAGGTTGCCTCCCTGGCTGCTGGCAGTGGCACCCGCGGGCGGAGGGTTCTTCTCAAATTCTGTGTGTGACAATGCCAATCGGGTCGCGAGCTCGACTGAGCAGGGGTGTGTACCTCGGCATACCAGCTCATCGGCAAGGTGGACGAGGGTATAACCATGCTTGGAAGGCCCGGGTTTCTGTGGCAGGCCGTCACCGGTCGCCTGTGTGTCAACGAAGACCAAGCGAACCTTCGGATCGGGTATAACCTCAGGAGCTGATGTAACTTCAGGCATCCCAGAGGCCTGGGCCAAAAAGTGCTGGACAAATGTCTTCGCCGGCTCGAGATCAGGATCGCCGGCTGGAACCAGTGCCATATGGCTATTGGCTGCCGACACCAACCCGTCAGGCAGGGAATTGGGGAACGGCGGAGGGTTGGTGGTACCCCCTCTGTAAGTGTAGATGCAGAATCGATCGAGCCCAAGGTCGCGCAGCAAAGGAGCAGCGGCTACCACTTGTTGTAGATCCAACCGCCGCTGAGGTGATTGATAGTTCTGCTGGCACTTGTCCTGCGGCTCGCTCAAAGCCTGGGTCAGCCAGTCCTCGGACTTCCAGCCGATAACCTGCGGGCAGAGGTTGGTGCTTTTGCGCCGAAGCCCCACCACGCGCCATTTCACCTCGGCGCTCTCCAGGGATGTTTTGGGAAGCTCCTCCTTTCTTTGGACTTTGGATCCATTCGCTTCTGGTAGCGGGGTGGCGCGGCTGGAAGGATTGGAGACCAGCACGGCCAAGACTAGGGGACAGAAAAATGTACGGAAGCTCATGACTCATTCCTCCTGGGCGCGGCAATTGGAAACTCTGCCACTCCTCCTTTAGGCTTTCGCGCCCGGAGTAATGTTTCTGACAGGCGATCGCGGAAATCAGGGCTCTAGCAGGCGAAAGCTCGCGCAGTCGGCTTTCGGGTGTTGCCGACTGCAGGCGAGCTCGGCGCGCTGGAGCTGGCCAGCCAACTCGGTCCCCGGTTGCCAGCCCCGATAGAGCTCGCTCAGGAGGTCGCGCGCCGATTGGTCCTCGACGGTCCGGGTCGAAGCAATCACGGCCTGAGCGCCGGCAAGGAGAAAGGCGTTGGCGAGGCCGATACCTTCGCCGGGAGCCTGCTCGGAGGAGCGGCCGGCGTCACAGGCGGAGAGCACGACCCATTTCGGAACACGGCGCAAGAACAGAACGTCGCCGAGAGTAAGGCGCGAGTGGTCCGCCAGCGGGAGTGCGCTGTCCCAACCGGCGAAGCCGGCAAAGTTCCCGTGACCGGCGAAGTGGAACAGGTCGGCGGCAGGTAGGGCAGCGGACACCGCATTGGAGCTGGCGTCTCTGCCGTCCAGCCGTTTGAGACTCCAGCCAGCGCCCCACTTGCCGATCGCCCCGGCGACCACCGTCGCCTCTTGCAGTGCCGCAGGCAGGTAACCCTGGTCACTCTGAGGATTCGAGACGAGGAGCGCAAGGCTCCGTCCGGACGGCGCCGGGGACGCGCTACTTGGACGCCTCGGCAGATCGAGGCTGTAGACGACGAGGCGACGGGCAAGCAGCTGCTCTCCGCCGAAGGGTAGAGCGTGAAAGTCGACGCTTCGCAGGCCGCCATAGGACAGCACTCGGATGCGGTTCGCATGCTCGATAGCCTTCCGGAAAGGAGCGAGCAGGAACCGGGCAAGGACCTGTGGATCGGTGGGAGGCTGGGTATCCATTTCGAAATTGCTGACCTCAACCGTCCGGTCGTGCGCGGCAAAGCCCACCCACCCCTTGGGTAAAGGATGGTAGGCCAGGATTACCTCGCCTTTCCCCGGCGGAGAGAGGCTGCTCTCCCGGCGCTCTCCAGGGTCTCCGAGCCCCGCCACCGCACGATCGAGGTCCTGTTGGGCCTGATCGAGTTGCGTGGTGCGTCTTTTTTTTGCTTGGTCTAGCTGGTCCAGAGGAAGTTGCCATTGCTGAGCAGCGTCCAAGTCGATCGACTCTCGCAGTTTCCGGTATCCCACCAGCGCCTGATCCCAATTCTTCTGCTCCTCGGGCGTGAGGAGAGACAGGCGGTCCCGGATCGCGAGCTGGAAGAGAAGCCGTGAGCGATCCCTGCGCACCAACTCGAAGGCGCGTTGCACTTGTCTTTCTCTAAGGAGAAGGTCCAGGTATTGCCGAGTGGCTGTTGCTCTTTGCCCGACGAGAGTGTCGCGCCCCTCATGCACAGGAACGTGTTTGCTCTGCTCGTCGATGAGGTGGTCGGCCGCGGCAAGGTTGGTAAGCGCCGCCGCCCGATGTCCGAGAGCAAGGCGGGCGTGGGCTTGGCCGACTTCAGCTCGGAAGCGTCCCTCCAGTGACAAGTCGCGCTCGGCTTCGCCTGCGAGCTGGTCATAGAGTTGAAGAGCACGCGCCGGTTGTTTGTCGATGATTGCCCGTGCTTCCAGATCGAGCCACCAGAGGCGCAGGCGCGGAGGCGCATTCGAGGCGAGCTTGCGGGCCTCTTCCAGGGCGCGCTCAGCCTCTCGTCTTCGGCCCGCCTGTAGATGGGCAAGTGCCAGGTTGAGGAAGGCGTTGAGCCGATCGTCTGGCTTGCAGCGATGCTTCTCGTATTCTGACTTCGCTTCCTCCAAGATCGGAATCGGGTCCTGGGTTTTCTCATCCGCTTCACGTGCGAGCAGCCGTGCCCAGCCCTCGTTCGTCAACAATTCTCCCAGATCGCAAGGTTGATCAGGAGCAGGATGAGGATGCGAATGCAGGCCGGCGAAGAGCTCCGTTGCCTCCTGCGAACGGCCGATCTCCTGGAGGATGCTAGCCAGGAGCTGCTTCGCCTTCCAGCCGTACTCTGGGAGGAGGCCGACATGGTCAGCAATGTCCGCGGCCTGCCGCAGTTGCTCAAGTGCCGAACGGTAGTCGCCCACCCTTTTGCTCAGCAAACCCTGATAGTAGGCAACCTGGTACTTCGAAATAGCGGGGGCGGTAGGTGGGAGTCGCATGTTCTCAAGGCGTTGTCGTGCTTCGCTGTAGTGGGCCTGGCTGAGGTCGAGACGCACCAGCCAGCTGACCTTTTCTGCCTCTCCCTTCAGATTGCGCACGGCACGGTCGGCCGCGATCCCTTGTTCAAGGTATCCGGCTTCCTTCGCAAAGTTTCCGTCCTGATCGGCAAGACTGGCCAGCGAACGGAGAATAAGGCCCTGCTCTTTGGCGGGCGCCACCTTCCGAAGCTGTTCCAACTGCTGCTGGGCCTCCTGTCTCTTCCCACCTGCCTGGAGTTTGTTGATTGCGTTGAACCACTCCGGGACTTCGGGCCGAGCTAGAACGAGAGACCAGGAAGGGCCGCAGGTGCCGTCCGTCTGGCATAACCGGACGGTCAGCGGCGAGACTCCTAAAGGAGGTGACAGAACTATGCGATGGCCGCCATCAACCTCCTGGCTATCGACATGCTCGAGGCGGTCTCCAATCCGGATCTCCACTTTGAGGTCGGCATCGTTCTTCATCCAGAGGCTAATTTTGCGTTCGGGCTTGAGAGCACAGACCGGGCTCGGGAGATAGACCGACCAGCAGCCGTCGTACTCGACCTCGGGAACGGGGGGCACGGTGGCGGTCGATTTGGATCGGCAACCGCAAATGAGGAGGAAGGCGTACCCCAACAGGAGGGCGCGATTTCGGGTCATGGCGAGGCGCGGGCTGCCACACGCAAGTCTTTGGAGACCGCTTCCCAGGCGGCGTGCCGCATTCGGCCTGAACTTAACTCGGCTTGGAGATCTTTGATGGAAGGAATCTTTCCCTTGCGACCGACGACGATCCAAATCCTCCAGTCTCCCGGTGGAATGTGGATCTCCTGACCCAGCGTACCCTGGAGGCGAACGGCACCCTGATCGGTAATTTCGAGGTGCGGCTCGGGTTCCAAGGGACGAAGATTTCTTGTTCCCGACAGCGGACTCAGAAGAACACGCGCTTCCACGCCCTGGACGTAGGACGCGGTCGTCACCGCGAAGGTCAACGGCGCACCAGGGACGAATACAGGGAGCCCACTCGACTTGGGCTCGTTTCCGCGTGATTCATTGACCCCTCCACTGAACTCGGTGACCTGTAGGTTCAGCGGCGGCCGGGTCGGCGGCCACATCAAAATTAACACCCCAGCCGCCCCCGCCGCCGCAAAGCCGGCCCGGACCTCGGGTCTGCGGACCACGCGCCAGAAAAGGGAGACGGGGGGAGGCGGCTTCGGTGGCTCGGGTCGCGGCGCTGGAGCTGGAGCTGGTTTAGGTGGCTGGGCGTTGATCCTGCTCAGCACACGAGCCTGGAAATCGGCTCCGAGAGGTTGGAAGGCTTGATAAGCCTCGCGGATTTCCGGCGAGGATTCGGCGAGGGCCTTGAGCTCGGCCTCCTCTTCCGCGGTCAGGGTGCCGGCCGCCAAGCGGTCCCAGCGGTCGTCGAAGCGGGCCTCCTCGGCCTTGGTTTCGCTTCGTGCCAGATCTCCCAGCTCGCGTAAGAGTCGATCGCTCATCTTTTTCGTCCTCCTACTAGGCATTTCGTGCCGAGGCCCCGGTTCCTGACAACTCGTCCAGCAGCTTCCGGCCTCGGCGGGGAAGGCGGCTGCGCCAGGCGTAGACCGCGTCGGCGGAGAGGCCGCTCGCCGCTTCGACCTCGGCCTGCGACAGCTCCTGGATGTAGATCAGGTCGAAGAGCTGCCAGCCCTGCGGGCTCAAGCTTTCGCGGAGCCGGTCGAGCAGCAGGGCGAGGAGCTCGCGGTTGGCGACGATCTCTTCCGGCCCGGGGTCAGGAGCGGGGGCGTCGATCTCGTCGTCCCCGAACGGCTCCTCCTTCCAGGGATTCCGCCGGCCGCTGCGCAGGAACGACAGCACCTGGCATTTCGCCACCAGCCCGACGAAGTTGGCCAGGGACAGCCCCCGCTCGGGTTGCCAGGAGCGCAGGACGCGGGCGTTGCGGTCGAAGAGCGCCAGGAAGGTGTCCTGGGACAGATCTTCGACGTCCTGACGCAGATCGCGTCCGCCGGCCAAGAGGGAGCGCCGGGCCAGCAGGGTGCGGGCCACGCGGGCCTGGATCACCGGAGTCAGCAGGGCGACGAGCGCGGTGAAGGCGGTTTGATCGCCGTCCAGGGCTCGCCGCGTCAAGCTGGCGATCTCCTCGGGGGTCATGACTCGTTATGATTCCTAACCCTTTCAGTATAAAGCAAAAGTGCGCCGGAACAGAGATGGGCCCTCTTGGCTGAGTTGTTGCCCTCTGGATGTCGTATGCTTGTCTAAAATTCAAAGAACTTCGGGAGGGGAGTCATGGCTAGCCCGGTGGTCCCGCTATACCAGGTGCTTTTCTCCGAGTACGAGTGCCAGAAGACGGAGCCGACCTTGCCGCCGGGCTACCTCGACGAGTTGCGAGCCCGGTACGAGACGGAGATTGCTGCTCTCGAAGACCCCGAAGAGCGGGCCGCGCGAGCGTCAAGGCTCGATTCTGATCTGGTCAAGGAGTTCTACCGCTGGGTGCACCGCCAGAAAGCCGGGCGCTCGGCCCTCTGCTTGTCGGGCGGCGGCATCCGCAGCGCCAGCTTCGGGCTCGGGATCGTCCAAGGCCTGGCGCGCCATAAGATGCTCGGCGCCTTCGACTTCCTCTCCACGGTGTCGGGTGGAGGCTATGTGGGGAGCTGGCTGTCGGCGTGGATCCATCGCGAGGGTCTCGGCAAGGTGGAGGAGGAGCTCCGCCGGCGGCCCGACCGGCCCTTGAATCCGGAGCCGGAGCCGGTCCGCCATCTACGTACCTATAGCCGCTACATGAGCCCCAAAGCGGGCTTCCTCTCGGCGGACACCTGGACCTTGATCGGAATCTTCCTCCGCAACCTGCTCCTCAACTGGCTGATGCTGCTGCCGATGATGGCCGCGGCGCTGATGTTTCCCCGCCTCAGCACCGCGATCATTCTCGGAGTGCCCCTCGCCGACCATGAACGGGTGAGCCGGTGGGTGCTCGGAGTGGCGGTGGTGCTGGGGTGGCTGGTGGTCTCCTATGTCATCGCCAATCGCCCCAGTCTGACCGACGTCGATCCGCCGCGCAGCCGTTTCCCGGTCAAGCTCAGGAGCCAGGGGTGGTTCCTGGTGCTCTGTCTTCTGCCGCTCTGGATCCTCGCCGTCGCAGTTACGGCCTACTGGTCTTGGACGACGCTTTTGTTCTCGATCTTCGGCTACGACATTCAGCCATGGCTCGCCTTCGTCCTGTTTGGCGCCGTGCTTTGCGCCGGCGGCTTCCTGGTGTCAAGGATCTGGGTGCACGAAATCGCGCCGTTGGAAGGGTTGCTGACCCTTGCTACAGGCGCCTTGGGCGGCCTGTTCTGCTGGTTCGCCGCCTCGCATTTCTCTATCGACCTCAGGGTCGCGCCCGCGACGGAGATTTATGTTTGCCTCGGCGCTCCCTTGCTCCTGATGATGTTCCTGCTGGCGGCTACGATCTTCATTGGGCTGTCGAGCTACTTCACGAGCGACGCGGACCGGGAGTGGTGGGCGCGGTTCGGCTCCTGGGTCCTCATCCTCATCGTGGCGCGGAGCGTCTTGAGCGCCCTGGTGATTTTCGGGCCGGTGGCTCTGCTCCACTACGGCCCGATCTGGCTGTCGTCCCTGGGCGGCATCTCGGGAATCGTCACCCTGGTTCTGGGCAACAGCGCCAAGACCGCCGCGAAGAAGAAGCCGGGGAAGGAGGGAAGCACCGGCTCCACCGTGGCGAAAATTGCGTTGAGCTTTGCGGCGCCTCTCTTCGCCCTGTTCATCCTCGTCCTGCTTTCGTTGGGTACCAGCATCCTCCTGCGTCTGTTGATGACCGACGAGACTCAGTTCAAGAAACTGACCTATGACCCATACCACCTGCTCGACGTGATCCATCAGTCGTCCTGGTGGGTGGTGCTGCTGACCGCGGCCGGCCTCCTCGCGTTGAGCATCTTCTTGGGCTACTGCATCAACATCAACCGTTTCTCGCTCCACGCCGCCTACCGCGACCGCCTCATCCGCGCCTATCTCGGGGCCTCCCGCCCCAAGGCCGAGAGGAAACCAAACCCGTTCACCGGCTTCGACGAGCAGGACAACCTGCAGATGCACGAGCTGCAAGGCAACCGGCCCTGGCCGGTGCTCAACCTCACGCTCAACCTGGTGGGCGGCAAGGATCTGGCCTGGCAGGACCGCAAGGCCGAGCCCTTCACGGTGACACCGCTCCACGCCGGCAACTGGTGCCTGGGCTACCGGGACGCGGCCCGCTACGCCTTCAACCAAAGCCTCCAACGGTCCATCACGCTCGGCACCGCCGCCGCTGTCTCCGGCGCCGCAGCCAGCCCCAACATGGGCTATCACTCCTCGCCGGCGGTGACCTTCCTGCTCGCCCTTTTCAACATCAGGCTGGGGTGGTGGCTCGGCAATCCGGGCCCGGACGGCGACTCGACCTTCGATACTCCCGGGCCTCGCTTCGCGCCGGGGCCGATGATCGCCGAAGCTTTCGGCCTGACGGATGATAAAAGTGAGTACGTTTATCTCTCTGACGGCGGTCACTTCGAGAACCTCGGGCTCTACGAGATGGTGCTGCGGCGCTGCCGCACGATTGTCGTGAGCGACGCAGGCGAAGACGCAAGCTTCTCCTTCGAGGACCTGGGAAACGCGATCGCCAAGATCCGCATCGACCTCGGTGTGCCGATTGGCTTCGAAAAGATCGCCATGCGTCCGCGGGCCGAAGGCGACGCTTTCGACTTGGGAGCGATTCCTTCGCCGCCGCTGCCATATTTCGCGGTCGGCAGGATCGGCTACTCGTGCGTCGACTACCTCGAAACACTGGGCGACCTGGGTCCCGAGGCGGATGGCCTGCTGATCTATGTCAAGGCGTCGCTCAATGGTACCGAGCCGGTCGACGTGTTCCACTACGCCAAAGCGCACCCGGCATTTCCCCACGAGTCGACGGCCAATCAGCTTTTCACCGAGGCGCAGTTGGAGAGCTATCGCGAGCTCGGCGCCAACGCGATCAACAGTCTTTTTGTGCTCAAGGACCTGCCGGCCGCGCCCACGCTCAGTCAGCTCTTCGCGGCCCTGGAAGACCAGCTTCCACCGCCGTTCTGAAAACCGTCTTCACACTGGCGACTCCCAGCAACCAACCCGTGACGGCGTCCAGAACGTGATGTTGGTGAGTTAGGACGGTGGAGGCGGCGATCAGGAGCATCCAGATCCAGAGGACGATCTTGCCCGTCCTCGGAGCGCGAGGCGAATACATTGCCACACAGGCGACGCCGAGCGCGACGTGGAGCGAAGGGAGGAGGTTGTAGGTGAGGTTGAGCCTGTCGGCGAAATGAAAGAGACCTGCCCAGATTCCAAGCTCGTCCTCGCGGGGCGGCGCGAACGCGAGCGCCGCGGGAAAAACGAGGAATCCAATCCCGGCGCAGGCAACGACGATCGCCAGCGTCCAGATCGCGGCACGGAATTCACGGCGTGTTCGCAAGACGAACGGCGCCATGAGAAACAGGAGGTGAAGCGACATGTAGAAAACCGTCATCGCAGGGACAAAGGGAATGCGCAGCTCGGCGGCGAAATGCACCGGCACGCGCAAGCTGCGGTGCGCGGTCAGGGAATCCGCGCCGCAGTAGACGAAGGCGAACCAGAGGGAGTTGGCGATCGACAACGCCGCCGCGTATCGCAGATGGCTCCAGCCGGGCCAGGCGAGAAAGGGATTGAGAGGTTTCGAATTCTTCCGTTTTTCCTCGCCGGCAGCGACTTCCATCGCTGTCACAGCGGTCACCGCAGGCTCTCGCCAAGATCTTGCAGGATCGCCGCAACCAGCTCGTTGACACCGCTTTTCGGCTGCAGGTAATGATCGGCGCCCCAGATTGGATAGACCAGCCCCGGCAACGCACAGACGTCCGCCAGCACCAGTCCGCCGTCGTTGGGACCGAGCGGCGTGAGGCGGCGATGGCAACGCCGCGCGAGGCCGCGGTCCAGATGCTCGCGGAGGGGAAATCCGACGACGCTGATCAGCCGTACGTGCGACGGCAGCCGCAACGCGAAATCGAGCGTTTGGCCGGGGCCATGGCGTAGCTCCGGTAGAAAGCTCGTGCTCTGCCCGCGGAGCCGGTAGTAGAGACGGCTCAACAAGGCGCCGGGATTCCAGGGAGACAGCAACCATTCCGCCATCGGTGTGCCGTCGAGAATTCCGCACAGGCTGATCCAGGCCACGACGTTCTCGAAAGCGCGTTCCGCGTCCGGCTGGGCCAGCGCCATCTTCACTTCCGCGCCGCCCTTGCTCAACGAAGCCAGGATCATCGGCCGCTTCGGTTGTTTCGGCAGCCAATCGCAGAGGATCCGCGCGTTTTCCCGCAAGCTGCCGGCACTGGCCAGGGGAACGAGATCGGTCGGGCATCCGATCCGCTCGGCCTGCTCGCGCAGCACGTGGCCGTCAGCGCCGGAGCGCGGATTCTCACGATAGAAGGCTCCGGGAACGATCACCAGAATGGCATCCGAATTCCAGGCGGTATTGGCCGGCCGCTCGCAGGACTCTGCGATACGGCGGATGAACGGCCCGTGAAACGGCGATTCCAGGAGGCTGCGGTAGAGAAAAGTCGTCGCGGCGTCGATACCTTCGCGCGCGGCAAATTCCCGCAGCCCCGAGGCGCTCGGAAGAGCTCCCCGGTCAAGCGGCGTCCGCGTCGCGAGCAATGCCATCGAGGTCAAGCTTGCTTGCGCCTCCTGCCCACCAGCCACCCGAGAACGAGGCCCACGAGGAGACCGATGCCGCCTGCCCAGCAGGCGGTCCGCTTGGCCAGGGTCAGGAGCGGATTGTCAAAGAGATTATCCGATGCGTGCAGATTGGCGATCAGCCACTTGTCGCCTTCTTTCACCAGCGTCGCGCTCCACCGCGCGGGCAGGTCGAGCGTCTTACCGTTGGCCAGCTTGAAGTGCTCGACGGCACTGCCAAAGGAGATGCCCGTGTCGCCGCCGTAGAGAATGGTGAGCTCATCCACATTGACGTCCGCCTTGTAGCTTTCGACCACTTTGTCCGGACCCTGAAGCATGCGATTCAGATACGTCCGCAGGCCGTCGCGGCCACGGCTGACCTCCGCATTGTGCCAGGTCACCACCGCATTGGGATGGAAAAATGTCAGCTCGCTCTCGATGTCGCCCTTGTTCATCGCCGCGAGCAGGGCGTCGCGGAAAGCGCGCAGCTCGTTGTGAACCGCCTCATCGTTCGGCTGGGGCGATGGGGACGCCGACTGTGGCGTTGTTGAGGGTATTGACGGTGTTTGGGCCGGCGTTTGGGATGGTGTTTGGGAAAGAATCGGCACGGCTGCCACGCACAGGAGCATCAAGGCTGCGATAAATGTTTTCATGGTCACCTTCGCTGGTTGGAGTCGGTCTTGGGGCCGCGGTGGCCGGCGGCTCTTGCGGCAGGGACGCCACCCAATGGAAATAGTCGATCATGTCCTGATCGTCAAGTCCGAGACTTCGGGGATTGTACCGGGTCGCTCGCAACAGGCGCGCTTCCTCTTTCAAATAGCCGAAGGTGAAGAGCCGGCGCAGCCGCAGGCGGAGCGGGTCGAAGGCCCCCAAGAGGCCCCGGGCGCGGCGTGCCAGGACGATGCCATGGCACCGCGTCTGGCCGTCTTCCAGCGGCTCCATCGCCATGAGAAAGCCACTCCGCAGGCGCTCGAACTCGGCGGTGATGACGGCGAACGTTCCGCCCCAGATGGTGAGCGTGATCTTCACCGTGCGGCCGGCGGTGACTTTCAGAATGCGATCGAAGATCGTGTGCCCCACGACTTTCGCGGGATAACTGTTGCGCCGCGCGAAAGGCGCCGGGCAATCGATCACGGGAGGCGCCAGGAGCTCGCGGTCGTGAACGGCGGCGAAGTGCTGGCGGTCGAAGGCATGCGCCGCGTTCATGAACCACGTGCAGTCGGCGACATAGCGAAACACTTCCCCGGCGACATAGTCGTCCGGGCTCACGCCGAGAAAGAAAGGCAGCGGGAAGAGGGGCTCGCGGCCGTTGAAGAAGAAGACCAGGCCGTGCCGCTCCTCGACGGGGTATGTTTGTAAACGAGCGAAGGCCGGCACCGGTGCCTGATTTGGCAGCGCCGCGCAGACGCCGTCCGCCCCGTAGCGCCAGTGATGGAAGGGACATTGGATCGTCTCGCCCACCACGCTGCCGCAGCCGAGGTCCGCGCCCAGGTGCGCGCAGTGCGCGTCCATCACCGCCACCTGGCCGCTGGCGGTGCGAAAAGCCACGAGCTGACGCCCCAGAATCCGTTGGGAGAGGGGACCCTGCCGCAAACTTTGGCTTTCGCAGAACAGATACCAGGAAGCGGGGAAGGCCGGGAAGGCGCTCGCCGCGGGGGCCTGGCACGGACTACTTGATGACTTTGCCTGCATAGCGGTTCTCCACGTGCTCGGCCGAAAACCGGGGTCCGCGCCATTCGCGAAGATAGGCTCGGAGCAGGCTCCCACGCGGCTCGCGGGCCTCTGCCTCGGCCGAAAGAACAGGCAGGTAAATCCAGGGCACCGTCGGGCTCAGGTGGTGATTCAGGTGCCAGTTGTGATTCAGCCACACGAGATCGAGCAACCCGAAGGTCCGCAGGTTCAGCGCGCCCTTCTGGACGTCGCGCACGGTCCCATAGTGGTGGGCGTACTGCATCGCCGACCAGATGAGACCGAAGCCAAACATCACGGCGAGATACTGAAGGAATGGAATCTTCCAGAAATAAATCATCGCGGCGTGCACCACGATGACCGCCAGGGCCTCCAGCTGAATGAGCCGCCGGTAGCGGGGATTCAACGATTCCAGGAACGCCTCGGTAGGACGATTGAACTTTGTGTAGCGCGGCGTGATGATCGTGGGCCGGAACAGGACGACGAGATTGGTGAGATAGATGAGCACCCAGAACATGCCGGTCAGCGTGCCATACAACTGGACGTACTTCCAGAAGCGGTTCTCGTCCTCGAAGTAGAGATCGAACGCCTCGTCGTCCGAGCGGTTGCGGATGTGGTGGCCGATGTGACCCTGGCGAATCAGGTGAAACGGCGCGGGAAAGAACAGCGCCAGAAGGGAACCCACGGTTTGATTGACGATCGGATTCGGATGCAGCAGATTGTGCTCGGCCTCGTGCAACATCGCATAGCCCGAGTTCATCGCGATGCCATAGGCCAGGGACAGCAGCGCGATCGATCCCCAGGAATGGACCTGGCCGGCTGCCCACAGGATCAGGCAGAGGGTGCAGAGCTGGACCGCCGCGATGGCGAGGTTCAGCCGTGCGGGGATTGGAAAGCCGGAACGGCTCATCGTACGGCCTCCAACTGCGGTCGATAACCACAGATCTTCTGGATGCGAAATTCCGGCGAGTCGTCAAAGCGGGCGAAAGTCCTGGGTACGATCTCGCGCGAGTAGAGCGACGTCCGAAAGTCGTCGTCCGCGGAAAGCGCCAGCAAGTGGCGCCGAATCTCCGGCTGCCGTTTGCGCAGCTCCGGAAACTCCCGCACCAGCTCTTCGACGACGCGCAGTTGGGCACGCTTCGGAGTGGCGAAAAACTCGTCGAGCATCCAGGCGAACAACCTCGCGTTGACCTTTCGCAACACGGGATGGGCGCGTTGCCAGAGCGCGTCGAGGAGCTCCTCGTCCCATTGCACGTGCCCAACCTCGTCGGCCAGGTGAAGCCGATGCGCCTTGACGAAGTGGGGCTCGATAAATTCGCGATGGCGAAGGATGACCCGCGAGTAATAGAGTGATCGCTCCTCCTGGACCAGCATCAGCCAGAGGAACATGGGGAACAGGAGCGGGCGGGCGACAGCCCATCTCGATAGCGCCATCCAGATCTTCGGCACCTGGACGAAATAGTGGTCGCGGCCGGTATAGAGCTCAGGGGCGCAGCGCTGGTTCAGGCGCCGGAACATCGCCGAATGTTGCCGCTCCTCCTCCTGAAACTGGCGCAGGCCGTCCGCCAGCCGGTCCGGCCACGGCTGGCCTAGCAGGGCCTTCAGGATGCCGTGGCCGAGAGCGGTTTCGAAGAAGAGGATCTGTTCGTTGAAGTAGAGCGCATGGAGCTGGTTGTACCGCCGGCGTTGCTCGGGCGTGAGGACGCCGTAGGACGGCGTGTAGTAGAGCGGCGTGAGCTCCTCGGGAAGGAAGAGCTTTCCCGAGTCGACCGGTGAATCTTCGAGGACGTACGCCCTGGCGACTGCGGTCATGATCCTCTTTCCGCCGGCTGGAGGAGGTCGGGTTCCGATTTTCCAGTAGTTTACCCTGGAGTCAGGTTCCGGATCAACGCGGACCAGGCCGTTGCATTGAACCTGCGGAGCTGCCCGGGGTACCTACTGGCGACGCGGCTATGTTTCCATCCAGGAGGAGAACTATGGTCATTCACCGAGTCGTCCTACCGGCGCTCGCCTTCGGCTTCCTGCTCGCGGCCTCGGCCTCGGGCCAACACCATCACACCATGGGGGCCATGGGCGCCAAGGCCGCCTACGACCCCGACCCGCGCGGCGGCGAGCCCACGACGCAGGGCTGCGTGGGAATCGACGCCAAGATCACCATCAGCGGCGACGCCACTCCGGTCTTCTCGCCGGCGACGGTGACGATCGATCCGGGGCAGCCGGTCTGCTGGACCTGGTCGGGGGACACTGAGCACACCGTCAAGGCTGACGACGAATCGTTCACCTCCGGCAACCCGGCCGACCACAACAACTTCCAGCACACCTACACCACTTCGGGCACTTTCGGCTACTACTGCCAGGTTCACGGCAGCCTCACCGGCGGCATGCGCGGCACCGTGATCGTCCGCGGTAGCACGGGCGGCGGTAGCGGCGGCCAGGGTCCCGGGACTCTCGGTTTCGCCCCCGCCACCTACGAGGTGAGCGAGGGTGCAGGAGCGGTGACGGTGATCGTCGAACGCGCGGGAGGCAGCGATGGCGTCGCGACCGTCAAATTCGCCGTCACTGGCGGTTCGGCAAAGGGCGGCAAGGACTTCATCGCTCGCAGCGGCACGCTGAAGTGGGTGAGCGGCGACCAAACTCCCAAAACGATCGACGTGGCGATCAAGAACGACAGCGTCAAGGAGCCGGATGAGAGCTTCGCCGTCAAGCTAAGTAACGTCAAAGGAGCCGCGCTCGGCGCCAACATCGCGACCGTGACCATTCACGACGACGACGGCGTGGGCTGCGGCGCGAGCCTTGCCGCGGCCTCGCAGGTGCGAGCCGCCGGGCAGTCGGGCGGCGAGATCCGTCTGACCTGGGAGGACGCGTCGACCGAGGCGAAGTCCTTCCGCATCGAGCGTCGGACGCCGGGCGGCGTCTTCCACGAGATCGCCGCCGTTGCCGCGGGAGTGGAGAGCTTCACCGACTCCGGCCTGCCCGCCGGCGCCGAGTTCCAATACCGGGTGCGGACTGACGCGGCCGACGGCGCCTCGGCCGTCTCCAGCATCGCCGCCGCCTCCACCGACGGCCTGACGACGCCTTGCGATGAGACGGCCTCGTGCCTCGGCGGTGGCCGGTTCGAGGCCACGGTGACCGGAGGCCGGGTCACCAAGCGGATGACGCTGCCCGAGGCCGGAAACTCGGGGCTCTTCTCCCTCACTTCGAACCAGGACCTTCAGCTCCTGCTCAACGTGCACGACGGCTGTGCCGCCAACAACCACTACTGGCTCGACGTCGCGGCCGTCACCGAGTCGGAGTTCACGGTGCGGGTGCGCGATACCCAGACCGGCCGCACCTGGGTTTACTTCCATCCGGCAGGCAGCGCGCCGGCGCCCCTGCGGGACATCGAGGCCTTCGCCACCTGTCCTTGAGCCTGCTCTCTGCCTTGGGCGGGGCAACCCGCCCAAGACCCTCATCACCCCGGCCCTCTTCTCCCATCGCCCTCCCACCGACCGGGAGAAGAGGGGGGCTTGACGGGGTGAGGTCAACAAGGTTCCAGCAGCATTTCCGCCTCGAGCTTTCCCGCACGCCTCCCTCTCAGACGCGAAATCTTGCTTTCTCCCTCTTCTCCCGGTCGGTGGGAGGGCGATGGGAGGGCGATGGGAGAAGAGGGCGGGGGTGATGAGGGGTCCGGGCGGTCTATGCCCGGCTCTTCGGCTGCCCCTATAATGCGTTCCTCCAGGCGATGAGGAGCTTATGACGCCGAACGACGACAGCAGCGCGACCGCGGAGCTGCAGCGCGAAGAGGCGCGCGTCGAGGCGCGTAGCGGCGTCTTCAAGAAGGAGCTCGGTCTCGCCGACCTCGCGCTGACCCAGATCCTCTTCATCGTGGGCCTGCCCTGGATCGGCGTCGCCGCCAAGCAGGGGCCGTCGCACGTCGTCCTCTGGCTGCTCGCGATGCTGTTCTTCTACCTCCCCTCGGCAGCGGTGGTGATCTACCTCAACCGCATCATGCCGCTCGAAGGTGGCCTCTACCAGTGGGCCAAGCTCGGCTTCAACGAGCTTCTGGGTTTTCTCGTGGCGTGGAACCTGTGGCTGTTCGCCATCCTGAACACCTCGGAGATCGGGCTCCAGGTCACGCAATACCTGCGCTACGTCCTCGGGCCGAGCAGCGAGGGGCTGACCAGCAGCAAGTGGTTCATCGGCGCCGTGAGCATGGCCTTGATCGGCGCCCTGGTCCTGTTGACGACGGTGGGGCTCGGCGCCGGCAAATGGGTCCACAAGGCGGGCGGCGTGCTGATGCTCGTCACCTTCTTCGCGATCCTGATCCTGCCCTGGCTGAACCTGGCGCACGGCACCCTGCCCGCCTACCATCCGCTTCACATCGAGATGCCGGTGCTCTCGTTGATGAGCTTGAACCTGTTGGGGAAGATGGGCTTCGGCGCGCTGGGCGGCTTCGAGTACGTCGCCATCCACGCGGGAGAGTGCCGCAGCCCCGTGCGCGCCATTACCCGCTCCGTCTGGCTGGCGGCGCCGGTCGTCGCCTTGATGTTCATCCTCGGAACGAGCTCGGTTCTGGCGTTGATTCCGCAAAACCAGATCGATCTCATCGCGCCCATCCCGCAAGTGCTGAGCGAGGGCTTCCGCACTCTGAACCTCGCGCTGCCCATCGCCACCACCACCATCATGGCCCTGCTCTGCATCCGGATCGCCCAATCGAGCGTCATGTTCGGAGGCAACACCCGCCTGCCCATGGTGGCCGGCTGGGACCGGCTTCTCCCGGACTGGTTCACGAGGCTCCACGCGCGCTACAAGACACCCGTCAACTCCATCCTTTTCGTAGGAGCCGCGACGCTCGCATTAGGGCTCGTGGGATTGATCGGAGTTGGAAAGCAGGAAGCCTTCCAGTTGTTGTGGAACGCTTCGGGAGTTTTCTACGCCCTCACCTACCTCGTAATGTTCGCCATCCCGTTGTTCGGATTGAGAGGCATTCAGCCCCGTCCTCCCCTCTGGCTGAAAATCTGCACCCTCTCCGGCCTCCTGATGACAGTCCTCTACCTTGCGCTCTCAGTCGTGCCGATCATCCAGGTGGAGAGCCGGTTGATGTTTGCGGTGAAGATTTCGGGGTTGATTGGGGTGACGAATGCGGTGGGGTTGGGGATTTATTTGGCGGTGGGGAGAAGACGCAAGGCTGGAACCTGACTACAATAATCGAGGACTCGGATTTTTGACCCGTCGGCTGCCATTGTAGAGACGCCCTACGGGGAACCCCGTGGGGCGTCTCGTTCGAAGGGGCGCCCTCTCCGTGCCCGGAACGTTCTGGGGCGCGCTTGTGTTGGTGTTCAGACCTTCCAGGCGGCTGTGAGGATCTCGCCTCCGAGGAGACGCCCGCGGGGTTCCCCGCGGGGTCCGGATGGCTCAGGCCTCGGTCTGAAGGACTCAGACCTTGGTCCGGATCACTCAGACCTCGGTTTGGAGGATCCGAAGACCGGCCGTGGGCAACTCCCTCTCGGTCCCGGCGTGAGGTTCGGATACCATCCTCCCATGGAACCCGTCCAGCCCATCCTCGTCGCCGATCTGTTCCCCGGACTCCACACCGAGCTGATCGCCCTCCTTCGTAGCCTTGCCCCGGCCGACTGGAGCCGGCCGACCGTTGCCGGCGCGTGGACAGTCCAGGACGTGGCCGCCCATCTGCTGGACGTGCAGCTCCGGCGGCTGTCGTTCCAGCGCGATGGCGCGAGGCTGCCGCCGCCCGACTCCCCTTTCGCCGGGTATGCCGACATCGTCGCCTTCCTCAATCGCCTGAATGCCGAGTGGGTGGCGGTCGCCCGGCGATTCAGTCCGCGGGTGCTCACCGATTGGCTCGACTTGGCGGGCCGGCAGTTGGCCGAGTTTATGGCTACGCTCGATCCGTTCGCTCCAGCGATGTTTTCGGTGTCCTGGGCGGGGGAGGAGACTTCCCTTCAGTGGTTCGACGTGGCTCGCGAGTACACCGAGCTCTGGCACCATCAACAGCAGATCCGCGATGCAGTAGAGGCGCCGCCTCTTACCGCCCGCAAATGGCTCCACCCAGTTCTCGACACTTTTCTGAGGGCGTTGCCTCACACCTACCGCGAGGTCGAGGCCGCCGACGGCACCTGTGTGGCGGTCGAGATCGCGGGTGAGGCGGGAGGCGAGTGGACGCTGGTGCGTAAGGCGCCGGCTTGGTCCTTGCACGCGGGCGCTTCCAGGCAGGCGGACTGCCGGGTGGTCATGGACCAGGACACGGCTTGGCGGCGGATGACCAAAGGGTTGACCACGGAGCAGGCACTGGCGCGGTTGGAGATTGCGGGCGACCGAGCCCTGGGCGAGCCAGTGGCGAAGATGCTTTCGGTGATGGCTTGACCTCACGAGACATTGGACGTCGCCGACCGTAGCGGTATCCTCTCGGCTCTCGTGCGACTGTGGTAGTTTGCCTGTGGTTATGCTCGTGAGTTGAGGGAGCCTTGCTAAGCCGATTCCGAGTCCAGGGATTCAAGTCGCTTCACGACGTCGAGATGGAGCTCGCCCCGCTTGTGGTCCTGATGGGACCGAATGCGGCAGGGAAGAGCAATCTCCTCGAGGCGCTCGTGCTGCTTTCACGCCTCGCTACGGAGCCGACTCTTGCGGCGGCATTCGAGCCACCCTTGCGGGGCTATCCATTGGAGTCCTTCAGCCTTCCGGAGGGTGGGCTCGAGGGGCTGCTACAGCAGGATCAGTCAGAGCTTACTCTGGAAGCCGAAGTTCGGCCCGTCCGCCCTCCGGGAAGTTCCACAAAAAAGGCTGCTCGCGAGCCCCTCCGGTACCGGACGACTATCCGTATCCAACCGAAGACCGGCTTGCTGGAAGTGGCGGATGAGTTTCTGGTCCGGCTCAAACGGGACGGGAGTTACAACCAGAAGCCACGGATCGAGTGTTCCGGGGACTCTCTTGTCGTCCGTCAACTCGGAGAAGCCGGAGCTCCTCGCCTTGAGCCGTTGGGCGTAAGTCATACGCTGGTTTCGGATCGGCAATTTACAGGCGAGCACCGGTATCCCGATTTCGACCGTCTCCGTAGTGAGCTGTCTGCCTGGCAGACCTATTATCTCGATCCTAGAATCGCGATGCGCGAGCCGCAGCCACCTCGAGAGGTAACCGACATCGGCTCGCGTGGAGAGTGGATCGCACCCTTTCTCTATCGCCTGAAAACGAGCGAGACTCATCGCAAGTATTTCCGCTCGATAGGCCGGGCACTGCGCGCTGCTATTCCTACGATCGATGACCTTGACGTCGACCTGGATCCTCGGCGAGGTACTCTCGACATTGTCATCCGCCAGGATGGGACCCCCTATTCGTCGCGAGTTTTCTCCGAAGGAACTCTTCGAGTCCTCGCGCTTTGCTGTCTGGCTGCGAATCCGTGGCCTGGAGAATTGATCGCATTCGAGGAGCCCGAAAACGGAGTGCATCCTCGGCGAATCGAAGTGATTGCAGACCTTCTCGCTTCTATGGCGGATCAAGGCAACAGTCAGGTCGTCGTGACGACTCACTCGCCGACTCTGATCGCGGCGATGCATCGTCGCGCCCACGAGGCCCCGGGCAAGATCAAGATCTTTCGCTGTGCTCAACATGGCCGATCCACGGAGGTAAGCTTGTTCGAGCCACCCGGTCCGCTATTCCAGGACTCGGAGATCAGAGACGCTCTGACTGGGTCGGAAGATGCGGGTCTCATGGAAGCCATGCTGCTGCGCGGGTGGTTGGATGGCTGATCGTCCAAGAATCGATCTTTACTGCGAGGATAGTGGTCACGAGCAATTCGCTCGCGCTCTCGTGAACCGACTGGCGGGTGATCTGAGTTTGCGATTCGATCTCAGAACTCCAAGCGGGCGAGGCGGACACGGACGCGCAGTGACAGAGCTCAAGCTCTGGCAGCGCACCGTGTTTTCGCAGTATGGAGTGGGTCAAAGTCTGCCGGACCTCCTGGTCCTGATGATCGATGCAAACTGCAAAGGCTGGACGCAGGTCCGGCGCACGTTGGAGGAGGCTGTTGATTCACGGATCTTCGGTCATTGCGTGGTCGGCTGCCCGGATCCCCATGTTGAGAAGTGGTGCCTGGCCGATCCGCAGGCCATTCAAGAGGTTCTCGGAGTAGCGGCTCCGCCGGTCCCCGAAAAGTGCGAGCGTCATCTCTACAAACAACTCCTCCGTCAGACGATCCAAGAGGCTGGCCAACCCATCCTCACCAACGAGATGGAGTACGCGCCTGATCTGGTTGCCGCTATGGATCTGTACCGTGCCGGCAAGAATCAACCCTCGCTGAGGCATTTCGTGGACGAACTGCGCAGCGCACTGCAGTCATTGCTCTGAGGTGTCTTCTCCCCGCGGCCGCTACGCCCCATCCCCCACGGGGATGATTCACGTCGGAAATGCCCGCACGGCGCTGGTGGCTTGGCTTTCCGTGCGCAGCCGGGGCGGGACTTTCGTCTGGCGGGTGGAGGATCTCGATGGGCCGCGGGTGGTGCCAGGTCTCGCGGCAGCTCAGATAGCAGACCTCGCCTGGTTGGGCCTCGATTGGGACGAAGGGCCCGACGTGGGCGGTCCCCATGCGCCCTACGTTCAGTCCGAACGAAGCGGTTTTTATGAGGCAGCGCTCCGGCGGCTCGCGGCGGCCGGCCGGCTGTTCCCGTGCCGCCTCTCCCGGAAGGATCTTCAGGGGATGGCGTCGGCTCCGCATGGCGGCGACGAGTCGCCGTATCCAGCGTCGCTACGGCCTGGGATGCTGGAACGGGACTGGTTCGAGCGGTTATCCGGCATGACGCGCCCGGACGCGGCCATCCGCTTCCGGGTCGACGCCGAGCCGGTTTCATTTATCGATCGTGTTTTTGGGTCGGTGACGGAGCGGGTGGACCAGGCGGTGGGCGACTTCGTTCTCAAGCGCCGCGACGGGCTCTACGCCTATCAGCTCGCGGTGGTGGTGGACGACCTCTCGATGGGAATCGACGACGTGGTGCGCGGCGCGGACCTTCTCGCTTCGACGGCGCGGCAGATGAAGTTGATCGAGGCCCTGGGCGGTGTGCCGCCCGCCTACGCTCATGTGCCGTTGATGGTGAATTCGAGCGGCGAAAAGCTATCGAAACGCGATCAAGGGCTCACTTTGCGCTCGCTTCGCGAGGAAGGCGCAAGGCCGGAAGCGGTCACCGGCTACCTGGCCCACTCTCTTGGCTTGCTCGACCGGCCGGAGTCCTGCCGGCCGGCCGACCTCCTCCCCCTTTTCGCCTGGGAGAAGATCGGCCGAAACGACTGGATTCTTTCCGAGGCCGCAATACCGTCATCGGTATTGCCCTGACCTGCCGGGAGAGTCGAGTGGGCTGGGGTAGCGATAGAATTCGCTGCGAATGGAAATCCGCCCCTATCAGCCGCGCGACCGTGCGGCGGTGCGCGAAGTTTGCCGCGCCACTGCCTACGCGGGCGACGGCGCCGCGCTTCTCGATCCCCGTCTCTTCACCGACTTGATGATCCGGGCCTGGACCGACTTCGGCGCCGGCCCGCTTTGGGTCGTTGAACGAGAGGGAGCTGTCGAGGGCTACCTCGCGGGCTGTTTCAATCTGCCCCGATTCGCGCGAATCCAGGCCTGGAGAGTGGTTCCGCCGGCCGTGGCCCGGGCGCTCGCCGGCGGCCTGCTTTTCCTTCCTGGCCTCTGGCGGCTCGTGGCAGGTTTGCCCCGATTCATCGCTGCCAGCCGCGGCGGCCCCAGCCTCGAGGGTTTTCCCTGCGAGCTCCATCTCAACCTTTTGCCTTCGGCGCGGGGTTGCAGGCTCGGCACGCGGTTGGTTGAGCTCTTCTTGAATGAGGTGGCTCGACGGGAAATGCCCGGGGTACACGCCACGGTCTACGAGGGCAACGAGCCGGCCCGGCGGTTCTTCGAGCACCTGGGATTCCGCTCCCTGGGCCGCCGGCCCGGCTTCCGGCCACCGTCCGCGCAAGGCCGCATGGAGTGGAAGATCGTCTATGGCCGAAAAATCGACAGGTAGCCTGATTGCGCTGCTCGTCCTCGCCGGCGCTGCGGCTTTCCTTTACTATGGATCTCCATGACCGAATTTGCAGTGGATCTCCGGCCCAAGGCCGAGCGCATCAAGGCAGGGAAAGCCCTGCGCAAAAAGGTGTCGCGCTCGTCGCACGCCGCTTGGAAGCCGGCGGTGGACCGGCTGGACCCGATTGCCGTGCTGCGGGCCAACAGCCGTGGCCGCCTCAAGGAGCTGCTGCCCCTTCGTTGGGGCCGGATGCTTGTCTCGCCTTTCGCTTTCCTGCGGGGAGCGGCAGCCGTCATGGCGGCGGACCTCGCACCGACGCCGGTTTCCGGGCTACTTGTACAGGCAGGTGGCGATTGCCACTTGGCCAACTTTGGGGGCTTTGCGACACCGGAGCGGCATCTCGTCTTCGACATCACCGATTTCGACGAGACTCTGCCTGCGCCATGGGAGTGGGATCTGAAGCGCTTGGCGGCCAGCGTCACTGTGGCCGGTCGCCACGCCGGAATCGGCGACAAGGCCGCCGCCGGCTCGGCCCAGGCCGCGGTACGGTCCTACCGCGAAATGATGGCCCATCTGGCCGGAATGCGGACCCTCGACGAATGGTATGCACGCCTCGACCTCGAGACCCCGATCGCCGGCTCCAGGGATTCCGTGGAGCGCCGCCTCACCGCCGAGGCGGAGAAAGCGCGACGACGCACCTTGTTCCACGCGTTTCCCAAATTCATAGAAAAGCACGACAGCGAGCCGCGGATCAAGGACGATCCGCCATTGATTTTTCATTCCAAGGCTCGTCACGGCGTGGAGGCGGACGCCCGCGGTTTTCTCCACCGGTTCCGCAAGACTCTGATGCCCGAAACCCGAGTCCTCTTCGACCGTTTTCGCCTGGCGGACGTGGCGATGAAGGTGGTGGGAGTGGGCAGCGTCGGCACCCGCTGCGCGGTCGCCCTGCTACTGGCGGAAAGCGACGATCCCTTGTTTCTGCAGATCAAAGAGGCCCGTGGCTCGGTGCTGGAGCCCTTTGCGGGCAGGAGTCCTTTTTCCAATCAGGGCGAGCGCGTGGTGCGCGGTCAGCGTTTGATGCAGTCGGCCAGCGACATCTTCCTCGGCTGGTCGCGCGACGCCAAAGGCCGCGACTATTATTGCCGGCAGCTTCGAGACATGAAGGTTTCCCTCGTCCTTGACAAGATTTCCGTTGCCGAGCTCACCGACTACGCCGGCTGGTGCGGCCGAGCCCTGGCTCGCGCCCATGCCCGTTCCGGCGATGCTGCCACCCTCACGGGCTACCTGGGCGGCAACGATGTGCTCGACCGCGCCCTGGCAAAGTTCGCGGTGGCCTACGCCGATCAGACGGAGCGTGACTTCGAAGCGCTGAAGAAAGCCGTGAAAGCAGGGCGTCTCCAGGCGAGCGTGGAAGCCGGCAAGTCAGAGTGAGTTGGGCTAAGAGTTGTCTCGGCTGAGCCAGAGGGCGGTATCAGAAAGAAAACGCTCGAAATCCGAGAGATGATCCTGCAGGATCTGATAAACGATCTCATCTTTGATGACGGCTGTCTGGTAGGTGACGAGATTTCGGAAGCGTGCGGCCTCTCGAAAGGATCCGATGAGATCGTCGGGAAGCACTCCCTGTTCGCCCAGAATCTCAAAGGCTTCGGCCTTGCTCAGCGGTGGTCGCCAGTCGTTTCTCGCAATCAGGTGCTTGGCGATGTTGTGGGCGGTCTCAAAGAGGACCGTCAGCTCCCGCACGCTGGCGTCGATTGCGTAGGGGTCGCTGAGGTAGTCAACCTGGGACCGGTTGGCAAGGCCGCGGGCTCTCTGCAGATACTCCTCTGCCAGTCTGAACTGCTCCAGCAGGTAATCCTGATTGATCTCTGTCACCGCGCCGCCAGTCCGACGAGCCTTTCCAAGACTCGGGGCCACTCCTGCTTTGACTGTTCACGAGCTTCGCGAGCGGCGGCGAGAACTTTGCTGGAATATCGCGCGACCTCTCCAGGATCTTCCATCCAAAGAATCCGGCCTTGCTCCAAGACGTGGGCTTGATGCGCGAGACTGCTCTCTCGCAGCATCCGGAGGTCCACTGCTCGTCCCGTTGCTCGCTCCAAGCCGTCCATGAGCTGCGCCTGCTCGCTCCAGGTCAGAGGGTCCTCAGCGCGGTCGAGGACGGCGATGTCGAAGTCGCTATCTTGGCGAAACAGCCTATCGAGCGAGCTGCCGTAGAGGAATACGGCCCGGACGCCGGGTGGACTGGTCTGCAGTACGTCAGCGCAGACTGCAATGAGCCTTTCGACTCGCTCGGCAACAGATTCTTCACCGGTTCGCATGCCTCGATTATAGGCGCCTCCTGAGCACCGACCTAGCGGCGTGGTAACCGCACATGCCGTGGACGCCTCCGGTGGGCGGGGTACTTGCCGAACAAAGGAAGACCCGCGGATCGGGCGTAGCGTACGGATCGATCCTGGCGACAGGCCGGGTAAAGAGTTGGGAGAGGGTGGCGGCGCCGCCGTTGATGTCGCCTCCCACAAGGTTCGGATTGTAGGCTTCGAGCTGGGCCGTGTTCCGCGTGTGCCGAGCCAGGACGAGGTCCCGGAAGCCGGGGGCGAAGCGTTCGATCTGCCGCTCGATGATCTCCGTCTTATCTACCGTTGAGCCGCTGGGCACGTGGCAGTAGGCCCAGGCCGTGTGGGAGCCCGCCGGCGCGCGGCTGGCGTCGAAGACGCTCGCCTGGCCCACGAGGACGAAGGGCCGGTCCCCTTCCTTCCCCGTCCACGAAAGTCGCTCCGAAGCCGCGATCTCCTCCAGCGTGCCGCCCACATGAACCGTTCCTGCTTGGCGGCATTCCTCAGCTTTCCAGGGAATCGGCCCGGAGAGCGCCCAGTCCATCTTGAAGACTCCCGGACCGTAGCGATATCTCTCCAGGCGCCGCCGGTAGCGAGAAGGCCAGCGTAGACCGTCCAGACGCAGCATCTGTGCCGGCGTGAGGTCGAACAGGTAGGCTCGGGCGCGGGGAAGCTCGTCGACCGACCGCACGAGCCGTCCTGTGACGATACTTCCACCGGCCTCCTTCAGAACGCCGGCCAAGGCGTCGGGAATTCGTTGGGCGCCGCCCGCCGGCTGGGGCCAGCCCACGGCGTGGCCGGTGACGCCCAGCATGAGCCCCGCGGCGGCCGTGGGGATCTGCTCCAGGGGGAGGAACGAATGCGCGGCGATTCCGGCAAAGAGCGCCCGGGCGCGAAAACCTCTGAAGTGCCCGCGGGCGAGCCCGGACGCGGAGCGCAGGCCGCGGAGCCCGAAGCCTGCCATTTGGAACGGGTGCCGGGGCCAGTGGAATGGCGCGAGCAGATCCGGCGCGAGTCCCTCCCAAGCCGCCGCGAGAGGCCCGAAAAGGCGATCCCAGGCCCGCGCGTCACCGCCGTCGCCGAAGCTCTTGCCCGTCTCGATCGTGCTCCGTGCGAGGACTGCGGCCGAGCCGTCGTCGAACGGGTGCGCCAACGGAAAAGGTGGGTGAATCCACCGCAGCCCGTGCCGTTCCAGGGGAAGCCGAGAAAGAAAGGGCGACCCGAGGGTGAGGGGATAGATCGCCGAGCAGACGTCGTGCACGAAGCCGGGAAGCGTCAGCTCCGCCGACCGCACTCCCCCCCCTACCGTTTCAGCCGCCTCGAAAAGCTCGACCGACCAGCCTGCCTGAGCCAGGGCAATAGCTGCCGCCAAGCCATTCGGCCCGGCTCCAACGATGACTGCGTCCCGTTCCATGCGTGTGCGCCCCCTCACTTCCCGAGCCATCCTATCCCTGAGGGAGCTCCGAAACGCTCGGCTGCGAAATTTACCGAGATAGAGCGGCCCACTCGGAGGCGAGGACGCTCATGAGAATCTCGCCCCAATAGCTCCTGGGCGCGCCGCGCACTCGGAACGATTCGCGGCGCGTGCCCTCGTGCCTGAAGCCCACCCGTTCATAGCAGGCGATGGCGCGCGGGTTGACGTCGAAGACCCCAAGCTCCACGCGATGCATCTGGAGCGTCTCGAAGGCGAGAGCCAGAGCGCTGCGCATCATCTCGACTCCGAGTCCGCGCCCTCGGGTCTCCGGATCGAGTAGGACCCGGCCGATGCGAAGCGATTGATTGCGGCGGTCGATGGCGCCCAACTCGACGTGACCAACCACCTTCCCGTCCTCTGGAGTTACAGCCTTGAAGATCAGCCGGTCGCCGCGCTCGATGCTCTCGTGGAGATGTCTCTCCAGGTGTTCCCGCGTCAGCGGAAAATCAAAACTGGACGCCGTCCACAACTGGAGGGCCTCCAGCGAGGGAATCCAACCGACGACGCGGTCGATGTCGGCAGGAGTGAAGGGAGCCAGCTCGATCATGGGAGATGCGAGCATACTACGGGCTATAATCGCGTCCCCGCAGCGCTCGACGACGCCGACCGCTGCAAAGCCCTCATGGTCGATCCGCTAACGCACGTCCTCGAGCCCAGCGCTCACGTCGACACCTTCTGCCGAGGTTCCTTGCCGCCGACGGAGCTGTGGCCCCGGATGATCTTCTCCGGCGTGCCGGAGTTGGCGTATCCGCCGCGGTTGAACTGCGCCGCGGAGCTTCTCGACGCCCGGATCGCTGCCGGGGACGGAGAGCGGGCGGCGATCCTCTTCCCAGGTGGGCGCTGGAGCTATCGCGAGCTTCACGCTGCAGTGAATCGCATCGCGCACGTCCTGGTCGAGGACCTGGAACTGGTTCCGGGGAACCGGGTGCTGCTGCGCGGCCCCAACACGCCGCTGCTTGCCGCCTGTTGGCTGACGGTCGCGAAGGCAGGCGGAGTCGTCGTGTCCACCATGCCGATGCTGCGAATGCGCGAGTTGACCTATATCGCTGACAAGGCTCAAATCCGGCTGGCTCTCACCGACGCCCGCATCGCCGCGGAGTGCGAGCAGGCGATGCGTACCCAAAGGGACGGTTCGCCACGAGAAGGGGCGCGCGTCGTCCAATTTCAAGGTGACGGCGGTGAAGGCTCGCTCGAAGCCTTGATGCGGAACAAAACCGGCGATTTCGCCGCTTGTGACACCGCCGCGGACGACGTGGCGCTGATTCTCTTTACATCGGGCACCACCGGTATGGCCAAAGGCACTCTGCACTTCCACCGTGACGCCCTGGCGGTGAGCGATTGCTTTCCGCGGTACGTTCTGAAGCCCACGGCGGACGACATCTTCTGCGGCTCGCCTTCGCTCGCCTTCGCCTACGGCGTTGGCGGCCTGCTGTTTTCCCCCCTGCGCTTTGGCGCTTCGGTGCTGCTCCTCGAACAGTCATCGCCGGCAGTTCTCCTGCAAGGAATCCAGGATCATCGCGCGACGATCTGCTTCACGGTGCCGACGGCCTACCGCGCCATGGTCGCCCTTACCGGGGATTTCGATCTCACGAGTCTGCGACGCTGTGTCTCGGCTGGAGAGACGCTCCCTGCTGCGACGTTCGAAGCCTGGCGAAACGCGACGGGCATCGAAATCATCGACGGCATTGGCTCGACCGAGATGCTGCATCAATTCATCAGCACCTCCGATGGCGACATCCTTCCGGGTTCCACCGGGAAAGCCATTTCGGGCTACGAGGCCAAGGTTGTTGACGACAACGGCGAGGAGGTGCCGGTCGGAGTGATTGGCCGACTCGCCGTCATCGGCCCCACCGGCTGTCGCTACCTCGCCGATCCCGAGCGGCAAAAGCAATATGTTCAGAACGGCTGGAATCTGACCGGTGACGCCTATCTTCGGGATGCGGACGGCCACTTCTGGTACCAGGCGCGAACCGACGATATGATCGTCTCAGCAGGTCACAACATTGCGGGTCCGGAGGTGGAGAGCATTCTGCTCCATCACCCCAAAGTCAGGGAATGTGGCGTGGTGGGAGTGCCGGATGAGGTGCGAGGCCAGATCGTGAAGGCGTTCGTAGTCCTCAACCCCGGAGCCACACCCGGCGTTGAGACGATCAAAGAGCTTCAGGAGCACGTCAAGCTGCACATCGCGCCCTATAAATACCCTCGGAGGGTCGAGTTCGTGGATAGCCTACCGCGCACGGAGACTGGGAAGTTGCAGCGATTTCTTCTGCGGCAGCGTGGATAGGTTTGATTACCCGTTCGAATGCCCCGGCGCCGTTTCGCGGTCCAGCACTTCCAAAGTCTGATAATACAAAGCGTCCGCCTCCTCACGGCTGTTGCCGATGGCGGTGAGGCCCAACTTGCCGAACTCGGAGACGGCGCCGATGAGGTGAAAGAGGACGCCGGAGTCGGTGGCCAGGCTGTAGTGGAGGCGGTTTTCAGTGAGGATGTCGATGACATCCTCGGGCAACAGACCGCGGTAGGCCTCGGAGCGGAGATTATCCGTTGCCCGATAGTACTTGGACTTTCCTGCGTGGGAGAAAAAGAGGCCCGTTTCGCGGTCGAGCCGGCCGCCGGTGAGGAATTGCAGGGCAAGGTACGGATGGGTCGTGCCTCCCATCCGCAGGTTGATCTCTAGCGCCGCCAGGTTCCAGGCGGCGGCCGGATCGTCGCGCCATAGAAGGAAGTCGACGGCGAAGCGGCTGACTACGCCTTCGGCGGCGAGAACTTCGCCGATGCGCATTGCCGCCTCTTGGATGGGCAGCCGGTATTCGTCGCGCGCCGGGAAGCTGCAGCCGAGAAAAACCTGATCGGAGGGTCCGCCCAGGATCTGGTCGTGGGTCGAGATGGGCACCACGTCCCGGCCCGGGCTGACGCGGAGTTGGGTGCTGGGCGAAACTTTCTCCGCGGCGTCGATGAACTCCTCGACGATACCGCCCATGCGGTTGAATTTTTCGAAATATTCTTCGACGGTCTCGTTGGCCACCGAGAGCTCGATGCGGTGCAGCGCCTCCCGCACCGCGGCCCGCCCGCCCGCTTCGGGATAGCGGAAGATGGCGTTGCCTTCGCCCGAGAAGCTGTCGTTGAGCTTGACGACGGCGCGCCGCAGCCCCGGCCGCCGCGCTGCCAGCTCGACGAGCGCCTCTTCGACCTCGGCTTTGGTGTGAAGGTCCTCGAAGCCCTCCGGCAGAGGCACTCCGGCTTGGCGGAACACCTTGCGGCTGCCGGACTTGGTGCCCAGGTGAGCGAGGTCGGGGTCGCAGCCGTTGAGCGGAATGCCGAGCAGCACGGCGAGCCGGCGCTCGGCCGGCGTCGAATTGAACACCGTGAGGTAGGCCCGGGAGGGATCGTGGATGCCCTCGCGGATGCGCTCGATCAGGCGCGGTCGGTCGAGGATTTTCTGGGTGAGCGAATGCGGCGAGGCGTCATAGGCACAGAGAAGGGTCAAGCGCGAGCGGGCATGGCTCGCGGGAATTCCGGCGAGGAGCTGAAAGTAATAGTCCAGGATCAGCGGATGCACCGGCTGCGAGGTGACGTAGACCACCCGCGCCCGCGGATTGCGCAGCCGGATCAGCAGAAAGAGCAGGCGCTCTTCGTAGAAGCTCACGCCGTCGATCTTTCGGAGTTCGCTCTGATCGAGGGTCATGGATGGCACGACGACCGAGGTATGGGGCTCCTCGTCGCGCATCATGAGCGCCTCCCAGACCGCCTGGAGGCGTGGCTGGAGCTCACGAAATCCGGCGATCTCGGCTTCGGGAGTGAGGTCGGCGGCGAAGGGCGGTCGCGGAATCAAGGCGGGCTCACCTGAAGGCGGATCAACCGGCTGCCACCGCTCCCTCGATCAGGCGATCTTCGTGCAGGCCAAACTGGAACCCGAGTGCTTCGGTCCGCAGGCGAACCTGGCGCCGGAGGTGGAAGCGCAGCGGCCCGAGCAGCGTGTAGTCGGAAGTCAGCCGGAGCCGGGCGTCCGAGTCCTCGTCCGGATAGGCGCGAGTCAGGCCTTCCCGGCGCTCCGCCGCCCACTGCGACGAGACCTCGCCGCGCTCGAGCTTCTGCTCCAGGATCAGGAGTTGGCGCGCGCGGTCCACGATCTCGGGATGATGGTTGACGCCGAAGACGCGCGGCATTCCGGCCCGGTCGCGCGCGAACTCGAGCATCGTCAGCGCGTCTCCCTGGGGGCCGCCGACGCCCACCGTCTCCCATCCGATCGGCATGACTCCTGAGGGGAAGCTACCGGACCGCGGGATCAGGTCGAAAAATCGGTTGTCGAGGATGCGCAGCCGCCCGTCGTCCGCAAGCTCCTCGCCAAAGCGGCGGAACCAGGGATGATCGTCCGCCTCGGGCGCGAGCACGTTCTCCAGGACGCCGGTGCTCTTGCCCCCTTTGTCCGGGCCGCGGAAAACCGGCTGGGCGAGTCCCGACCAGTGGCACATCACGCCGAAGGTGTGGCAGACGGCGAGAAGAGCCGCGCTCTCGTCGTCGAGGATGCGATCGAACAGCCGGTAGAGCGGCGATTGCCACGAGGGATCTTCGCGGACGCCTTGACTGTAGGTGGATTCGCCGTCGTTGGCGTGTGGATCGAGATGGCCCGGACCGCCGGTGCCGAGATAGAGAGAGAAGCGTCCGCCCGGCGCTTCGGGGATCATCCCGGTGCGGCGCACGTCGAAAGACAGCGCGCGAACGCGGATGCCGGTCTCCTCGGCGATGGGCAGCAGCTCGCAGGCGGTGTCGAGCAGACCGTGAACGAGGCAGTCGTGGCCAAGATTCGGCCAGCCATGGTTCATATCGAGCAGGGCGACGTCGACCAGGCTGGGATCGGCGGGAGGCAGATCCTCCGGCCGCTCGACGCGGACGTACTCGAAAGCACCGCAGGACGCGTCGGCAGGACGGCCCGAACCACAGAACTGGGCGTTACCGGGCAGTTTATGGCGGCAGAGGAAAGGCATAGTCGAGTGTCGAGAGACTACAGGAAAGAGAGAGGAAGGCCAAGCGCCCCTCATCTCTCCGACGGTCCCTTCCACCCTGGCCCCCGCAGAACCTTGCCCGGCAGCGCGCTGGTTTTCTTGCCGCCGTCGATCACGAGCTCGCCGTTGACCAGCACATATTCCATTCCTTGCGATAATTGATTGGGGTTCTCAAAGGTTGCGACATCGCTCACGGTCTCCGGGTCGAAGACCACGACGTCGGCCCACATTCCGGTCTTGAGCACGCCGCGGTCGGCGAGGCGCAGGCGCGCCGCGGGAAGGGCGGAGAACTTGCGGATGGCGTCCTCCAGGCTGAGCTTCTTTTCTTCTCGCACGTATTTGCGCAGGATGCGCGGGAAGGTGCCATAGGCCCGCGGGTGTGGGTGCTGCTCGCCGAGTAGGCCCTCTGTCGAGGTACCCTCGGAATCATTGTTGATCGACACCCAAGGCTGCACCAGGGCCAGCGCCACATCCGGCTCGGACATGGCGAAGACCGCGACGCCGGTGAAGGCTTCGTCCTGAATGAGGATGTCGAACAGCTCGTCGATCGGGTCCTTGCCCTGGAGCTTCGCGGCCTCGGCCAGGGTCTTGCCGACCAGGGGTTTGAGGACCGGAGCGTGCAGCGAGCAGAGGAGGATCGCCTCGGGGCCGGGAATCTCGTGCCACTCGTTGTCCCACGCCGCGGATGGAGTTTCCATATCTTTGCGAATGCGTGTTCGCATCGCGGGATCGCGAAGCCGCTCGATGAGCTTCACCGTGCCGCCGTCGTGGGCCCAGGGCGGCACGAAAGCGGAGAGACTGTTGTACCAGGCGGGGTAGGCGTAGGTGTCGGCAGCGACGTCCACGCCGGCGCGGCGGGCCGCTTCGATCTTCGCGACCACCTCGGGCATGCGTCCCCAGTTCGTCTTTCCGGCTACCTTGAGATGCCAGATTTCGACCGGGATATGGGCCTCGTGGCCGATGCGGATCGCTTCGTCGAGGGCCGGGATGACGGCGTCCCCCTCACTTCGCATGTGAGTGGCGTAGATTCCGCCGTAGCGTGCGGCCTCGGCGGCGAGAGCGATCAGCTCCTCGGTCTTGGCGTACGGTGCGGGCGGATATTGGAGCGAGGTCGAGAGGCCCACGGCGCCCTGCTCCATGGCATTGCGCACCAGGGCGCGCATCTGGTCGAGCTGGGCCGGCGTGGGCTGTTTGTCGTCGTCGCCCAGGACCATCCGCCGCACCTGGGTGGCGCCCACATAGTCCGCGACGTTGATGCCGATTCCCTGCTTTTCCAGGCGCGCGAAATATTGGCCGTAGGTCCGCCAGTCCACGGTGAGATGGAGGTGGTCGTAGCCAACCTTGTCCGCATTGACGAGCGCGTCGGACTGCGGCGCGGCGGAGCCGCCTTCGCCGGTGATCTCCGTGGTGATCCCCTGGTAGATTTTCGACGGCAGGCGCGGCTCGACGAGGATCGTCAGCTCCGATTGGCCCAGCATGTCGATGAACCCGGGAGCCACCACCTTGCCCGCGGCGTCGATGGTCCTTTTCGCGGACACCGCCGAGCCGAGATGGCCGATGGCCGCGATCCGGCCGCCGCGAATCGCCACGTCGCCCGAGTACCAGGGCGAGCCCGTGCCGTCCACGATCCGGCCGTTGCGAATCACCAGGTCATAGGACCCTGGCTGGGCCGCGAGACCGGCTGCGGACAGAAGCGCTGCCAGGCAGCAGAGCACACTCTTCATCGTGTCTCCTCCTCGTTGGGCGGGGATTGTATCGCGGGGGCGGAACCTGCTGGCATCCCACATGCACGACTTCACTTCGGCGACCCGCCGGCCTACGAGCTAGCCGGCGCGGTGTACCGGACGGCCAGCCCCAGTGAACGGGAGCAAAGGAGGTCTACAGATGCCGACGACTACGACCACCATCGCACATCCGCCGATCGTTTCGCGAGACCATTGGACCGTCGAGCGGAAGAAACTGCTGGCGCATGAGAAGGAGCTCACCAAACACTACGACCGCGTGAATGCCGAGCGACGCCGGCTTCCCATGGTGGCGATCGAGAAGGAGTATGCCTTTGACGGTGGGAAGGGCAAACTGAGTCTCAAGGATCTCTTCGAGGGGCGCCGCCAGCTCATCGTCTATCACTTCATGTTCGATCCGGCTTGGGACAAGGGGTGCCCAGGCTGCACGGGTTTCGTAGACTCCTTGGGCGATCTGTCGCTACTCAACATCCGTGACACGACGTTCGCGGTGATCTCAAGAGCTCCGCTGGCCAAGCTCGAGGCCTATAAAGCGCAAAAGGGGTGGAGCATCGATTGGTTTTCCTCGTTTGGCAGCGACTTCAACTACGACTTTCACGTGACTCTCGACCCGAAGGTTGCGCCGCAGGAGTACAACTTTCGGAACAAGGCTGAGATGTCGGCTGCTGTGGGCCACGAGGTCCAAATGGAAGGGGAGGCGCACGGTCTAAGCGTCTTTTTCCGGATCGACGACGACCTTTTCCACACGTACTCGGCGTATGCGCGCGGAGTTGAATCGCTCACCGATTCCAACCGGCTCCTCGACGTCACACCTTATGGCCGGCAGCAGGAGTTTGAGGACTCGCCTCCCGGTTGGCCCCAGAAGCCGACCTACGGGTAGATGGGGTGAAAGTCTGCCAGACTCCTCCACATGAGCCTCGACCACGATGAGGTAGTCCGCCGCACCGCCGAGCACGTCCGCCGGACTCTCGAAGGGGAGCCTTCCGGGCACGACTGGTGGCACGTCTACCGGGTGTGGAAAAGCGCTCTGGCTATAGCGGAAGGCGAGCCGGCGGACCGCTTCGTTGTCGAGCTGGCCGCCCTGCTTCATGATCTTTCCGACCGCAAGCTCAACGGCGGCGACGTAACCCTCGGCCCGAGAGTGGCACGCGAGTGGCTCCTGGCGCAGGGCGTCGACGAGGAGACCGTCGCTCACGTCTGCGAGATCATCGCTGACCTATCGTTCAAGGGGGCCGGCGTCCCGACTCCAATGCGTACCCGGGAGGGGATGGTGGTGCAGGACGCCGACCGTCTGGACGCCATCGGCGCCGTCGGCATCGCCCGTTGCTTCGCCTATGGCGGCCATAAGGGGCGCTTGCTCCATGATCCTGAGCAGCGCCCCGTCCTCCATTCAAGCGCCGAGAGCTACTATGCCAACCAGGACACGGCCATCAACCACTTCTACGAGAAGCTCCTGCTTCTCAGCCAGCGGATGAATACGGAAACCGGCCGCCGGATCGCGCAGGGGCGCCACGCTTTTCTCGAACAGTTCCTCGCCCGTTTCTTGGCGGAGTGGGAAGGGCGGGACGGCGACTCGCCGGCGGATAGCGGCCGATAGGATAGAGTCGGCTGGCTTCGCTTGCTCTTGGAGGAACGCCGATGATTTCCTGCTCCCAACTCCCGCAGCTCGTCGCACTGGGTTCGCTCTTCGCCGTCGCTGCCGCGAGCTTCGGCGCTGAATCGCCCAAGCTCTCGGCGCCTTCGCCGACTCCGGCGGTCGAGGCGGTCGATCATCTGCTTCTCGGCGTGCCGGACCTGGAGGCCGGGATGAAGTGGTTCGAGGAGAAGACCGGCATTCGGCCGGCTCCGGGCGGCAGTCATCCCGGCCGCGGCACGCGGAATGCCCTCGTATCGCTTGGCGGGCGGCATTATCTGGAGATCATCGCCCCCGATCCGGCGCAGGCAGGGTCCGACAACGAGATGGCCGTCGGCCTGAAAAAGCTCACGGCGCCCCGTTTGGTCACCTGGGCTGTGGCGAGCAAAGATCTCGAAGCCACGATCGCGCGGTTCGATGCTGAGAAGGTCGCCCACAGCCCCGCAATGCCTGGCGCTCGGAAGCGTCCCGACGGCCGGGAGCTCGCCTGGCGAACCGTCGGTATTCAGAGCGAGCTGGGCGAATTGATCCCCTTCTTCATCGATTGGGGCACCTCCGCTCATCCGTCGGCGGATGCGCCCACGGGCGCTCGGCTGGTCTCCCTGACGTTTCGGCACCCCAAGCCTGAGGCGCTCACCGCCGAGCTGTCCCGGCTGGGCATCGCCGCCGAAGTCAAACAGAGCGCCGAACCCGGGCTTTCGGCACGCCTCGAGACTCCCCGCGGTTCGGTCTCGCTCGACTGACCTTCGGCGAGGAAACGCCGCGCCGCTGCAACCTTTTCCGCGCTGCGGCGTAAATCATGGTTGCGATGCCGCGCTGTTCCTTACGGAAAGGAAGGGCTCTTGATTCGCGTCGAAACCCTGACCAAGAAGTTCGGTGACAAGACCGCCGTCGACGGCGTCTCCTTCGCCGTAGGCAGCGGAGAGATCTACGGCCTCCTGGGGCCGAACGGAGCGGGCAAGACGACGACCTTGTCGATGATCAGCGGCCTGCTGGCCCCTGACTCGGGCCGCATCACCTTCGAGGGAGTCGATCTCGCCAGCGATCCCCTGGGCTGTAAGCGGCAGCTTGGGATCGTTCCCCAGGACGTCGCCATCTACGAAGAGCTGTCGGCAACGGAAAACCTTCGCTTCTGGGGCAGCCTCTACGGTCTGGCAGGGAAAGCGCTGGCCCAGGCGGTGGAGCAGGCGCTGGCCCAGGTGGGGCTCAGCGGCCGGGCGCGCGAAGCCGTCAAGACCTTCTCCGGCGGTATGAAAAGGCGCCTCAACCTGGCCCTCGGACTGGTGCATTCGCCTCGGGCCCTGCTGCTCGACGAGGTGACCGTGGGCATCGATCCGCAAGCGCGAGCCAGCATCCTGGAAGTCGTGCGGACCGTCGCGGACGCCGGCACGGCGGTGATCTACACCTCGCACTACCTCGAGGAAGCCGAACGGCTGTGCGATCGCATCGGTATCGTCGATCACGGACGGATGCTCGCCGAAGGGACGCTCGAGGAGCTCAAAGCCAAGCTCGGCGAGGAAGAGCTGGTCACCCTCTGGGGCCGCTTTCCGGAGGAGGTGGCACGGACCGCCCTGAGCGATCTTCCAGCGGTTCGGGTGATCTCGGCCGAGGCGGGCCGGATCGCGTTCACGGCCGGAGGGCAAGGTGCGGCGGGTCTCCTTGGGGCCATTTACGGCAAGAACCTGGCGATCGATCGCGTCGCCATTGAGCCGCCGAGCCTCAACGCCCTCTTCCTCAAGCTGACCGGAAGGGAGCTGCGCGACTGATGCGCCTGCTTGGGGCCATGGTGATCAAGGACCTGCGGCGGCGCGTCCGTTCGCCGCTGGCGACTCTTCTGCTTCTTTCCTTCCCCCTGATTTTCTCGGGGCTCCTGGCCCTTACCTTTGGCAGCAGCGGCAAGCAGGTGCCCAAGGTCCGCCTGCTGATCGAGGATCGCGACGGCGGGCTCGTCGGCCGGCTGGTGGCCGCCGCCTTTCAGCAGGGTGACGCGCAGAAGTATTTCGAAGTGAAAAAAGTGGAGATCGTCGCGGGTGCCACCGTCAATCCCGCGGCGCTCCTCGAAAAGGAGGACGCGACGGCGCTCCTCCGCCTGCCTGCCGGACTTTCCGACGATGTGCTTGCCGGCCGGCCGGCGAAGCTGGAGCTGGTGAAGAGCCCGGCCCAGTCGATCCTTCCCGACGTCGCCGAGCAGGTGACCACGGTGCTGGCTGAAGGGCTTTCCGCCGCTTCCCGCTTGTTGCGCGGACCGCTCGACCAGATCCGAACTTTTACTGGCAAGCAGGGAGGGGCTTCGGACCAGAGCGTCGCCGAGGTCTCCGTCCTCGTCAACCAGGTGATCACGCGGGCCCAGCCCTATGTGCTGCCGCCGGTGATCACTCTGGAGACCGCGGCCCTGCCGGAGCCGGGAAAGCCGAAGGCGCCGGCCGGCGGTTCTTCGGGCCCGTCGATCTTCCTGCTCATCCTGCCGGGAATCTCGGTGTATGCGCTGTTCAACCTCGCGGACCAGTCGATGCGTGACCTTCTGGTCGAGGGGAGACTCAAAACCTTGCGACGCCAGCTCGCCGGACCGGTGACGGTGGGGCAGGTACTGGCCGGCAAGACCCTGTCGACGGCGGCGGTCGCCGCGCTTTCGCTCCTCAGTCTGACCCTGGTCGGCGCCGCCGTCGCGCCGCGTAGTGTCAGCCTCGCCGGCTACCTGCTGCTGTCGGTTTCCCTGGTGGTGGCGACAACGGGCTTTTCCTCCTTCCTCTTCGGCCTTGCCAGCGGTGAGAGACAAGGCGCTACGTTGGCGAGTCTGGCCTCGCTGGTGATGGCGTTCGCCGGCGGTGCTTTTCTGCCGCTCAACAGTCTGCCGGCGGCCCTGCGGGCGGTTTCTCCCTTGTCCCTGATGTATTGGGCAAACTCCGGATATCAGAAGCTGATCACGGAGGGCGCGGGGCTCAAAGTGTTGCTTCCCAACATCGCGATCCTGGGTGGAATCGGATTGCTGCTGCTCGCGGTCTCGGCGCCTCTCTGGCGGCGCCGCCTGCTGCGTGGAGACATTGCATGAGCCGCTGGCGCCAGATCGCAATTCTCAGTGGCAACGATCTCCGGCTGGCAGCCCGCGACCGTGCTGCCTTCGTCTGGATGTTCCTGCTGCCGGTCGCTTTGATGTGGGTTTTCGGCGCCGTGAACAACGGTGGACCTCCTCAAAAGGCGAGCCTGGGGGTTGAGGATCGGGATGGCGGCTGGGTGGCGCGGGCGTTGGTGAAAGAGCTCGCCGGAGACCGCATCGAGCTGACCGAAGTCAAGGCTGGAGTTGGTGCTGCCAGTGGGAAATCTGCTCCTCCCCGCACTTTGATCATTCCGCTTGGTTTTACGGCGAACGTGCTGGCCGGACACCAGCAGATCCTGCGGCTGGAAAAAGGGAGCAACGCCAGCGAGGAATTCAGCCTCGCGGCGGAGTCGCACATCGTGCGCGCCATCGTGCGCATCGTCGGCCGCCTCGCCGAAATGGGTCCGCCTCCAGCAGGCGATCCCAAAGGAGAAACGCAGATCAAGACTTTCGGAACGCTCGCTGCGCGCTCGCCGCTGGTGAGCGTCGCAGTCTCCACGGCCGGTGGCGGCCGCCCGGTGCCGGAGGGATTCTCCCAAAGCGTTCCCGGGACGCTCACCATGACCGTCCTGATGATGACCCTGATCTACGGCGCCGTATTTCTCACCCTGGAGAAAAAGCAGGGGATGATCCGCCGCCAGGCGATGCTGCCGCTGTCGCGGAGCACGGTGTACCTCGGCAAGCTCGTCGGCCGGCTGCTTCTCGGCGGCGCCCAGGCCGTCGTTCTGCTTCTCGTCGGACGCTTCCTTTTCCACATTTCCTGGGGCACGTCGCCCGGCGGCCTCGCCCTTCTTCTCGGCTCGTATCTGCTCGCCGTGGCGGCGCTTTCAACCCTGCTGGGGGCGATCCTCTCGACTCCGGAGCAGGCCTCGGCGGTCGGTTGGATCTCGAGCATGATCCTCGCCGCCCTCGGCGGTTGCTGGTGGCCGAGCGAAGTGATGCCGCGCTGGCTCTGGAAGGCTTCGCACATCCTGCCCACGCCGTGGGCGATGGACGGCCTCCACTCCCTGATCTCCTTCGGACATGGCATCGAGGCGGTGGTGGTTCCCGCCGCCGTGCTCGTAGGGTTCGCGGCCGTGTTTGCGGTTCTGGGATCGCGATTCTTGGTTTTGGATTAGATCTACTTCAACCCCAGCTTACCCCGCTTCGAAGGCTGCGACGTCGTCGTAGTAACGGCGCACGACGTCCGCCGCGGCCGGATTCGTGTAGATCTCGGGCACCGGATTCTCGATCAGGCTCAAGATGGCCGTAGCCACGTCTTCGACGGACTGGGCCTTCAACGCTCCAGGGGGCGGTGGAACCGCCGGGGCCTCTCCCAGAGCGTTGCTGGCGAACTCTGTGGTGACGACTCCCGGCATGACGAGCGAAACGTGGATGTTGGGGAACTCCTGTTTGAGATCCATCCGCAGGTTGGCGGTCAACGCATTCAGCGCGGCTTTGGACGCGCTGTAGACGGAGCGGATCGTCGCCAGTGGGACCCGGCTGAGGAAGGACGAGATATTGATCAGATGTCCCTCGCCGGACTCCATGAAGTGGGGAATGATCGTCTGCATGCCGTAGAGCGCGGACTTGAGATTGACGGCGATCATCTCGTCCACGTCCTCGTCAGTCAGGTCCATCACTCGCCGATTGATACCGCGCCCGGCGTTGTTGACCCAGACGTCGATCTGCCCGCGTTTATCGAGCGCCCGGTCGCGCAGATGCTCGACATCGCCCCGTCGGCGGACGTCGGTGACCACGGCGAGCGCTTCGGGCCCGCACTGCTCGGCGACCGCCGCCATCTCCTCTCTCCGGCGTGCCGCAAGCACCAGCCGATGACCCTGAGCCGCGAGCTGCCGCGCCAGCTCCGCACCGATGCCGCTGCTTGCTCCTGTGATGACGATGACCTTGCTGGTGCTCATTTCGATGCCCTCCCCTGGACATTCTCCATCGTACTTGAACCACTGCCAGGTCTCGTACTGGTTCTGTCTCGGACCACCAGCGCGTCCTCCGGAGAGGACGTTCCGGTCTCGATGTACGCCCGGGAATTCGTGGCGTATTCGCGGGGGTGGTTTGGGTTGTAGAATGAGTCGGCGGGCGGATATTCGCCTGCCTTTAGTAGAATCGGAGAGACCATGAGCGAGATCCTCTTGGACATCCCTGAAGACTCCTTGCTGGCTCTGAAACTACAGCAGGATGAGATTGGCGAGACCTTGCGGATGGCCGCCGCCGTGAAGCTCTTCGAGTTGGGGCGACTCTCGTCGGGAGCAGCAGCAGTTCTGGCTGGTGTGCCTCGCGTTGTCTTTCTCACCAAGCTCTCCGATTACGGGGTCGACACCTTTCGCCTGACCGAGGAAGAGCTCCAAAGGGAAGCGCGTCTTGCCTGAGGTGATCTGCAACACCTCGCCTCTCCACGATTCCGCCTCGCTCCCGAGACGCGGGCGACGATCCTGCACCTTGCAGGCGAGAGTCTCTGACCAATTCATGCTCCTCACCCTCCGCACCACCCACACTCCAGCGACCGACCTCGGCTAAAACGAGCCCATTACCCGGCGTTGGCCCGGCCTGCTAGAGTTGTTCCTTATGTGGAACGTGGCTCGCAATCTTCACCACGCCGCACGCCGGCTCCGGCGCGCACCGGTGTTCACGATCACGAGCGTGCTCACGCTCACGATCGGCATTGGCGCATGTGCGCTCATGATGAGCTTGGTCTCCACGATCCTGCTCAAGCGCCTTCCCTACGGGCAGCCGGACCGCTTGGAGATGATCTGGGGATACTATCCCGACGCCAATCTCGGGTTTCGGGAGCAGCCGACCCACGGGGCCGTGTTCAGCATCATTCGCGACAATACTCAGGCGTTCGAATCGATCGCGGCATTTCGTGGAGCGTCATACAACCTCGGCGACGCGACCCGTCCCGAACGCCTCGATGGCGTCCAGGCGACGGGAGAATTCTTCCAAGCGCTTGGCGTCGCGCCGGAAATCGGCCGCTTCTTTGAACGCGCCAACGAGACGCCGGGAAGCGATCACGTCGCGATATTGAGCGACGCGGCGTGGCGCCGTCGGTTCGGTGCTGATCCGCACATGATTGGCCGGGTGCTCACCCTGAACGCCGAGCCGTACACGGTCATCGGCGTCGCTGCCCGCGGATTCGCATTTCCACGCGGATCAGAGATGCCGGGCGATTTCCAATTCGCTGCGATGCCGGACGTATGGGTGCCGCTGAAACCGCCGACGGGTGGCATCACCGACCTCGCCATCGTCGGGCGTCTCCGCGCAGGCACGACACACCTCGCGGCACGCCTGGACATGGATCGCGTGATGGGCGTGGTGAGGCGTTCGGTGCCCGTCATCAAGAACTCGCGGCCTGATGAGTTGCTTGTTCCTTTGCGCGAACAGCTGGTCGGGGGTGTGGAGCCGATGCTCATCAGTTTGCTGGCGGGGGTGGTGCTCGTCCTTGTCATTGCCTGCGTGAACACCGCGCAACTCCTGCTCGCGCAGTTGCATGCGCGGCGCCGCGAGCTCGCGATTCGTGCGGCGCTTGGCGGCTCCACTCGCCGGCTTGCCGGTGAAGTGCTGACCGATGTCCTGCTGCTCGTTACCGGCGGCGGCGCGGCGGGGCTCGCCGCGGGGGTCGTAGGGATGAAGCTGTTGCGCACGTATGCCGCGGATCACCTTCCCCGGGCTTCGGAGCTGACGTTTGATACGCACTCCGCATTTGCGGCGCTCGGAGTCATTGCTCTCGCGGCGATCATGGTGAGCATCGTTCCCATGCGCCTCGGCAGCCGCGTGCAGTTGATGGACACGCTCCGCAGCGGCGGGCGCGGGGCCGGACTCCGGGGAATCTCGCTCAAGGCTCGTCGCGTACTGGTCGTAGGTGAGCTCGCGGGCTCGCTCGTACTCGTGACGAGCGCGGGACTGTTGGTTCGCAGCCTCTCGCACCAGGTGAACGCGAACCTGGGATTCGATGCCGTTCACGGCGTGACGTTCGAAGTGTCGCTTCCGCCGGTCAGCTATCCGGAACGTCCGTTCGCCACGGGGATGGAGCATGCGGCGGCCGTTCGGTTCCTGAGTGCGGCGCTCGACAACATTCGCGCGCTCCCGGGCGTGACCGCCGCCGGCATCGGAAAACCTCTGCCGCTGAGCGGCGCGCAACAAGCGACCGTTTTCACACCCGAAGGCGAGCTGCCGGCATTGCAACCGGATGCGATTGCACCCATCACTCAGTTCAGCGTCGCGAGTGCGGACATGATTCGTGCGCTGGGAACGTCGATCATCGCGGGTCGTGATTTCTCGTCGGTCGATCGTACCGGGGGCCTGCCGGTCGTGATCGTCAACGAATCGATGGCCAGGTGGCTGTGGCCGGGCAAGAATGCGATTGGAAAACGCATCCGCGTCGGAAGGCCCGAGGACCAGGCAGGATGGCCGTGGATGACGGTCATAGGCGTGGTCGCGAACATGAAACGCTACACGTTGACCGAGACGCCGCGGCCCGAAATGATCGTCCCATACACGCAGAATCCGTATCTGACATTCGGCACCATGCAATTCGTCGTTCGTTCGAACCTCGAAACGTCCGCGTTGCTCACAGAAGTCCAGCGCGCGGTGGCCGCCGCCGATCCGACGATCCCCCTCGCGCATGTCCGAACGATCGAAGACCTCGTGGCGACGAGCGCATCGAATGCGCGATTCGCCACGCGCTTCATGGCCGCCTTCGGCGTCGTCGCGCTCTTGCTGACGATCGTTGGCGTCTACGGTGTCATCGGTTACAGCGCGCAGCAGCGCAGGCAGGAGTTTGGCGTGCGCCGCGCACTCGGCGCGGGACCGCGCGAAATACTTCAGCTGATCCTGGGTGAGTGCCTGGGCTTGACCGGCGTTGGCATCGCGATCGGTTTCGCGCTGACCGTGGTTGCGGGACTTGGAATGCAATCGCTGCTGTTCGACGTGTCGCCTTTTGATCCCATCACCCTGATGGGATCCATCGTCGTGATCGCCACGGCAACGATTGCGGCAAGCCTGATTCCCGCCGCCTCAGCCGCGCGCGTCGAGCCTCGCGCGGCGCTGGAAGATTGAGCTCGACGCGCTGTCTTACCTCACACTCGATAAGCAGATCCTGCGCGTCGGCGCCGGTGGCGGCTTCGATCCCGGCCGGGCGAGCGCGTACATCTCCCAGGCGATGGCCCTGTACAGGCCCCAGGGGTCGTCGCCCACGGAGTAAAGGTCGAAATGGCCGCGCTCTTCGACGTAGCAGAAGTCGGTCTTGGCCCCGAGCCCCTTCATCGTCGCTTCCAACTGGTGCGCCGAACCGTCGAGATAGAAGGTGTCAGCCGAGCCCACGGTCAGGTGGACCTTGCCGTCGAGATCACGCCTGAGCTCCGGCCAGTGGCGACGGAGGCGCTCGGCCACGTCGTAGTGCTCCTTCCAATAGCTGATCACAGCCGAGTCCACCGCGCCCGTCGTGCGGTCGAACATAGGGACCGGGAGCCCGTCGGCGGCGCGTGGGGAGAAGACCCATTCGAGCGAGGCCAACTGGCCGCCATACTTCCCGACCACGACTTCCCGGCGCGTGAAGTCCTCGACGGAGACCAGCATTTCGCCCTTGTCGCGCGCCAGCGGCCAAGGCGTGCCGTCAGGCTTGCGATAGACGTTGGCGCCGGGGGCGTAGAGGTTGATGCCCAAGAAGTCGTTGAAATCGCTGGGGTCGGGCGAGGTGGGCCACGCGCCGCCGAACAGTTTGGGATAGCTCACCTGCAGCCACAGCGCCGCCCAGCCGCCGGAGGAGTGTCCGGTCAGCAGGCGGCCCGAGGGCTTGGCGTCCATGCGGTATCGGCGTTCCAGGTCAGGGATCAGCTCGGCCGTCATCGCCTGGCCCCACGGCCCGTTGTTGACGCTGTTGACGAACTCGCTCGTGCCGCTGGGGCTCGACTGGTCGATCCCCACCCAGATCATCGGTGGCGCCTTGCCCGTCTTCATCTCATTCCACCGGGCGACGCCGACGTCGTGGAGGGAGCGCAACGAGCCGCCGAAGCCCTGGGTGTAGTAGACGGTCGGATAGCGCTGGCGGGGATGGGCCGCATAATCCGGCGGGGTCACCACCCAGCCGTGCAGAGCGACGGGCCGACCCCAGAAGCCGCTGAGCGCCGGGCTGGCGAAGTCGATCGGATGGATGTCGGCCTTGGCCGCTGCATAGACCTCCCTCAGCGCCGCCGGCACGTTGGACAGTAGCTGGAGGGGATCGACTTCAGGGATGACGGTCGCAAGCGTCAGGAGCTGGGCTGCGTCGTCGGGCAGGTCCATCTCCACCACCCCGCTCACGAGATCACCAGGGCCGCGGCCAGTGTAGTTGTAGCTGTGGTCGCGATCGAGCACCGCCTGCACGGCGTAGCGGCCGGGCTTGAGCTGCGAGAAGGGTGTGGGGAAGGCCGAGACGTCAGCGTCGAGATCGACCTTGGCGCCGGGCGCGAGGCGCGCCACCTCCTGGGCGGCGATGGCGGTCGCGTGGGTATCGATCTGGTCCATGTCGACGCGCGCGACGGGCCTCTTGTCGGCGGGGCCGAGCAGTTTGGCGAAGACCAGCAGCCGCCCGGAGACCGATGTCGCCGAGGCTTGGCCCAAGCTCACATGAAACACCACGGGTGCGGGCAAAGCCGGCGCGGGCAAGGCCGGCGTGGCGAAGGTGGTCGCCACGGCAGCCAGCAGGTTGTACGTGCGGCGCCAAGGATGAGCGCTGGTCGAACGGACGGCGAGCTTCATGATCTTCCTCAAGAATCTCCTTCGGCGTCAGCATAGGACAAGACGTACCTCGGTGTCGCCACGAAGTACGGGATGTCGAGGGCGGTCGCGCGAGGCTTCAGCCGGAGGCGGCCCCTGTACAATGCCGCCTCCGGACGATCTCGCCATGCTCCTAACCCTCCGCACCACCCACACTCCAGCCACCGACCTCGGCTATCTCCTCCACAAGCACCCGGACAAGATCCAGACGTTCGAGCTCGCCTTCGGGAAGGCCCACATCTTTTATCCGGAAGCCACGGAGACGGAGTGCACCGCCGCCCTGTTGCTGGACGTCGATCCCGTGGAGCTGGTGCGGGGCGGGGGAACGCAGATCGATCAGTACGTCAACGACCGTCCCTATGTGGCGTCGTCGTTCCTCGCCGTGGCGATCGCCCGGGTCCTGGGCACGGCGCTCGGCGGACGGTGCCCGGCCCGGCCGGAGCTGGTGGAGATGGAGATACCGCTGGAGGCCCGGTTGGCGGCGCTGCCTTGCCGCGGCGGCGAGGGATTGCTGCGGCGGCTCTTCGAACCTCTCGGCTATGCGGTGACGGCGGAGAACCCGGTCCTCGATCCCAAGTTTCCCTCGTGGGGGGCGAGCCGCTACTTCACGGTGACGCTGCGCGCCACCTGCCGGCTGGGAGATCTGCTTTCTCATCTCTATATTCTCATCCCGGTGCTCGACGACGACAAGCACTATTGGGTGGGAGATCCCGAAGTGGAGAAGCTCGTGCGCCGCGGCGAGGGCTGGCTTTCCACCCATCCGGAGCGCGAGACCATCACCCGGCGCTACCTGCGCCACCAGCGAGGCCTCGTGCGCTCGGCCATCTCCCGACTGACCGAGGACGAGCCCGAGATCGAAGAGCGGGCCGAGGCTCGGGATGCCGAGGAGGCGTCCCTCGAGCGCCCTCTGCGCCTCCACGACTTCCGGCTCACCGCGGTGGCCGAAGTCCTTCGCGAAATCGGCGCCCGGCGAGTGCTAGACCTCGGCTGTGGCGACGGCAAGCTGCTGAAGATCCTCGCGAGTGAGCACCAGTTCGAGGAAATTGCGGGTCTGGATGTCGACTCCCGCTCGCTCTCCTATGCTCGCGAGAAGCTCGACCGTCTGCCTCCGGCCCAGCGAGCTCGCTTCCAGCTCCTCCACGGCTCTCTGATTTATCGCGACCGCCGCCTGGAGGGATGGGACGCTGCCGCTCTCGTGGAAGTCGTGGAGCATCTCGATCCACCCAGCCTCGCCGCCTTCGAGCGGGTGGTGTTCGAATTCGCCCGGCCGGGCGCGGTTGTCCTTACCACGCCCAACGCCGAGTACAACGTCCGCTGGCCCACTCTGCCCGCCGGCAACTTTCGTCACCGCGACCACCGCTTCGAGTGGACACGCAGCCAGTTCCATTCGTGGGCCGAGGCGATCGCCGCACGCTTCGGCTACTCCGTTCGCTACCTGCCGGTCGGCGGCGACGACCCCGAGGTGGGGCCGCCGACGCAGATGGGGATTTTCACGCGGTGAACCTCTCCCTCCCCGAGCTCGCCCTCGTCGTCCTCGTCGGCCCGTCAGGCGCCGGCAAGTCGACGTTTGCCCGCCGCCATTTCTTGTCGACGGAGGTGTTGTCCTCCGACGTCTGCCGAGGCTTGGTGTCGGACGACGAGACGAACCAGGCGGCCAGCGCGGACGCTTTCGCGGTGCTTCACGCCATCGCGGGCAAAAGGCTGCGCCGCGGCCGGCTCACCGTGGTCGATGCCACCAATACCCATGTCGAAGCGCGCAAAGCGCTGGTGGAGATCGCCCGCGAGCATTTCGTGCAATGTGTGGCGATTGTTTTCGATCTACCGGAAGACGTGCTGGTGGCGCGCAATCGCGAGCGGCCGGATCGCCGGTTCGGGTCCCACGTGCTGCGCAACCAGCGCAGCCAGCTCCGGCGCTCGCTTCCCGCGCTGCAGAAAGAAGGATTCCGCAACGTTTGGATCCTCCGCTCGCCGGAGGAGGTGGATGCGGTCGCGGTGGAGCGCCGGCCGCTGTGGCCGGACCGGCAGTTCGATCGCGGACCTTTTGATTTGATCGGCGATATTCACGGCTGCGGCGACGAGCTCGAGGAGCTGCTGGCGAGCCTCGGCTACGCGCCGGATGACACGGGCATTTGGCGCCATCCAGCCGGCCGCAAGGCGGTGTTTCTCGGTGACCTTGTGGACCGCGGACCGCGGGTCGTCGACGTCCTTCGCATCGTCATGGGTATGGTGAAGGCGGATACCGCGCTTTGTGTGCCGGGCAATCACGACGTGAAGCTCCTCAAGTGGCTGCGCGGCCGGAACGTCCGTGTGGCCCACGGCCTCCAACAATCGATCGACGAGCTCGAGGCCGAGCCGCCCGGCTTCCGCTCCGACGTGGCCACGTTCCTCGACGGTCTGATCAGCCACTACGTGCTCGACGGCGGTCTATTGGTGGCGGCCCACGCAGGTCTCAAGGAGGAGATGCAGGGGCGCGCTTCCGCTCGGGTGCGCGATTTCGCCCTCTACGGCGAAACGACGGGCGAGACGGACGAGCTCGGCCTTCCAATCCGTGCCGACTGGGCCGCAGGGTATCGAGGCGCGGCATCCGTGGTCTACGGCCACACGCCGGTTGCCGAGCCGCAATGGCTCAACCGTACGATCAACATCGATACCGGTTGCATTTTCGGTGGCCGGCTCACGGCTCTGCGCTGGCCGGAGCGCGAACTGGTATCCGTCCTCGCCCGGCAGACCTACTTGGGACCTCCGCGGCCGTTTCTTCAGACAACCGTCCCAAGCTTGACCGCCCAGCAGGCCGCTGACGACGTCCTCGATCTCGACGACGTAGTAGGAAAGCGCCGGGTGACCACGCGGCTCGGCGGCAATATCACTTTGCGCGAAGGGCACGCGGCGGCCGCCCTGGAGGCGATGAGCCGGTTTGCCGTGGATCCGAGATGGCTGATCTATCTGCCGCCGACCATGTCGCCTTCCGAGACCAGTCACCGGGCCGAGACTCTCGAGCATCCGGCCGAGGCCTTCGCCTACTTCCGCGCCGAAGGTATCGAAAGGGTAATCTGCGAAGAAAAACACATGGGCTCACGGGCAGTCGTCATCCTTTGCCGCAGCGAGGAGGCGGCCCGCCGCCGCTTCGGCCTGCGAGCGAAGGCGGAAGCGGGATTTGGACTTTGCTACACCCGCACGGGCCGGCGATTCTTCGACGATCCGGCGATCGAGAAAGCCCTTCTCGACGGTGTGCGCGCCGCCGTGGAGGCCTGCGGGCTTTGGGCGCGGTTGGAAACGGACTGGGTCTGCCTGGACTGTGAGCTGATGCCCTGGTCCGCCAAGGCCCAGGAGCTGCTGCGCAATCAGTACGCTGCCGTGGGTGCCGCGGCTCGTATGGCACTGCCCAAGGTCATTGCCCGGCTCGCCGAGACGGGCGCACGGGGACTCGACACGGCGGAGCTTCTGGCCCGGTATCGCGAGCGCTACGAGCTGTCCGGCCGCTTCGTGGAAGCCTACCGTCAATACTGCTGGCCGGTGAGTGGGATCCGCGACCTCAAGCTGGCGCCTTTCCACTTGTTGGCAAGCGAGGGCGCCGTTCACCTTGATCGGGATCATCTCTGGCACATGGAGACTCTGGCGGAGCTCGCCGGTGCGGACGAATCAGGGCTTATTCTCGCCTCTCGCCATCGCACCGTGGAGCTCGCCGATCCGGCGAGCGAGGCCGAAGCCACCCGCTGGTGGGAGGAAATGACGGCGGAGGGTGGCGAAGGGATGGTGGTCAAGCCCCTCGCCTTCGTCGCTCGCGGGCGGCGCGGTCTTGCGCAGCCGGCCGTCAAATGCCGGGGACGGGAGTACCTTCGACTGCTCTACGGTCCCGACTACACCCTGCCTGAAAACCTGGAGCGACTGCGCCGGCGAGGCCTTGCCGCCAAGCGCTCTCTCGCCCTGCGAGAATTCGCCCTGGGAATGGAGGCCTTGGAGCGTTTCGTCCGCCGCGAGCCCCTGCGCAATGTCCACGAGTGCGTGTTCGGCGTGCTCGCGTTGGAAAGCGAACCGGTCGATCCACGGCTGTAGAAATTGACTATTGCATCCCGCCCAACGTGCGGTACAACCCGACGAAAGCGGTGAACACATCCGCTTCCGCCTGCGCGGCACCGTCCTCTGCCTGGAGCTCGGTGCGTTCGGCGTCGAGCAGCGAGAGGTAGTCGACGACGCCTTCGCGATACCGCGCCCGGGCGATGCTCGTGGCGCGGGCGCTCTCTCGCACTTCGTCGGTGAGCTTGACCAGGCGCTCCTGCTGCTGGCGATACGTCACCAACGCCGTGTCCGCCTCTTCCAGAGCCAGCAGCATCGTCTTTTCGTATGCCGCAAGCGCTTCCTGCGTCACGGCATGGGCGCCGCGGAGCCGGGCGCGGGCGCTGCCGAGATCGAAAGCGCTCCACTGGAGCGCCGGAGTGATGGCCCAAGCCCGCGAATCACTCGTACCAAAAAGGTGGCCGCGGCCGGCGAGCAGCCCCAGCACACCGGAAATCGTGATCCGCGGATACAGATCCGCCGTGGCGACACCTTCGGTCGCGGCCGTCGCGGCCAAGCGGCGCTCCGCGACTCGAACATCCGGCCGGCGGCTCAAAAGCTGGTCAGGGGACCCCAGCGAGATCGTCTTGGCGAGCACCGGATAGGCCCGTGGCGCCAGATCGACGGTCAGCTCCCCAGGCGCGCGGCCGGTGAGCACCGCGAGCCGGTGCTCACGAGCCGCGAGCGCCGCCCGCAGGAGTGGCAGCTCGGCCTCGATCGCCGAGACGCGTGCCGAGGCGCTGGCCA